>ENA-ORCQ01000138-ORCQ01000138.1-marine-metagenome-genome-assembly--contig:-NODE-138-length-42428-cov-4.076787_pt1 | contig 42428 bp, 34 predicted proteins | sample MGYA00237780_ERZ508510 | MGnify/ENA primary metagenome ERZ508510 (study PRJEB26181, sample SAMN06268981) | marine metagenome | isolation source: Tt an E2 anaerobic enrichment on eucalyptus from sediment...
AAAAGGCAAGTTGATTAACCTCAATATCAACAAAAACCGGCCTCAAAGGATCAGATTTTTTAATTTCATCAACCAGCCTTTGCAACCAAATTACGTATGCCTTATTTTGAAAGAGCAAACGGGGCTTTAAATAGTAATCTTTTTGGCTAAACTGGATGTCATTTTGAATATTCCAATATAAAATATTAGAATTATTTTTGTTTCGCGAAACAGTTTTTAGGATATTTTCTTTCAGTTCTTTTGTTTCCAACGTATCCTGAACGAAATCCAGATATGGTGGAATCCAAAATCCGAGGGCTACTTTCAGTTCAAATTCCTCTGCAATATTTAATAAATTATAGCTGTATATCGAATTTCCATCAAATTTAACCGTGTTTATTCCCAGCCATTTTATTTTCTCAAAATCTTTTACAAGGTTTTGACGATTTAAGACAAAATAGTCTTTCCTCCAGTCATGTCCTAATTTTATATTTACACCTTTTATACTCTCGAAACCAACAAAATCGGTGTATTGAAAATTATTTTTTTCTATTGGCTTAATTTTGGGAAATGATTTAAACACGTAATCAGGGACAACTTTACTGCCAAATGAATTTTTTATTAAATCCTTATCTGCGATAGTCCAATCAAGGTTTTTCGAAGTATGTATACCTTTTGGCCAGTTATCATCAACTTTACTATTAAAATAAATAACTGATTTTATTTCCTTAAACTTATTTTCAATTGAAATTAAAGCATCAGAAATCCATCTGTCCTGATTGCGAATTTCTCTTAACGACCCAAATTCAGAAACAATAACCGGTGTTGGTTTAAGTTTCATAAATTCTTCATGAAAAGGCTCATATAAACTTTCAAAGTCCTGCCATTTTCCATCAGTGTTTAATTCTCCATAATTTAAAATATTTACACCTATCCAATCAACATATTCTTCTCCCGGATAAAATTCATCAATACTTTCCGGGTTCCATGGATTCCAAATCCAAATTACATTATTTGCTCCCTGCGATTTAAAAATCTCGTAAACGTGAATCCAGGCACTTTTAAATAGATATGATGCCTCAATCCCTTCATAATACCAGGGATAAAATGGATTATCAAATTCATGTGCAAATCTCAAAAAAACCGGTTTATCAATATTCTTTAGTTTATTCGCAAACTTTTTCAGGAATCTATCGAAATACCCTTCGTTAATTAATGTGTAAACATGACTGTTTTCTGATTCCGGCAAAAAAGTATTTGTCCATGGCTCCCAGGTTATCATTGGAATTGATTTTTGAAAATAAATAGAATCCAGTAATTTTGCAGGGAAACTTGATTCTAACTCTTTATCCCATGGTAGGTAAAGTGAAACGATGTCAAATTTTTCATTAATACTGTTTGCGAATTTTTCTATTGTAAACAAGTTTGAAATCCCGTTATCCAAATTTGGGGAAAAAATCCCAATGTAGTTGATAACATTTTTTTTCTGAATCTCGGGCTGTACTCCTCTCCATTTAACAAATTCCGTTTTGTAATGGGAAAAACCAAAAAGAAACAATATCATTAACAAAATTGGCAATGCAGTTTTATGCCAGGTTTTATATAACAGGTTTTGCACGACGTCCAGCAGCTTAAATTCTGCCTTTATATTTGAATATTGAAGTTTTACAGGTCTTAATTTCTGATATGCAAATCTTAAAGTATAGAACATTAATCCAGCGTTTAACATGGCAAATCCTGACATCATAATAGAAAAAGGTGTAAAATCCAACAGTAATCCATAAATAACAGCAAAAACAGAAATTACACCAATTGCCAAATTAGGGATGAGTATTTTCCAGTTCGTGTTATCGTTGTCCTCTTTTGGAGTAGGCAAATATGGAATCCTTTTTCTGATAACGGTATATAAAAAACCTAAAATAAATATCCACCACGTACATGCCAGCAAAACTCCCCCAATAAGGGGTGTCCCCCTTTCGCTTTTGTCAGTAACCCATCGCTGAACATAGAAGCGTATACCAAGAATACTAGCAAAAAAAGGTCCAAATATAAGTCCGAAATTTATGATATTCCCTTTCCATGGAGTTGTAGCTGTCAAAAGAGAAATTATCGGGATTAAAAAACTGATAAGATAGAAAAATCCGGAAAGATAATGTAAAGGTAAAACACCGAAATGTATTTTCTGTCGCCACGTAAATTTATCAAATAGCCTGGGAAATACTGAAACCAATAATTCAAGTGTTCCCCTTGACCATTTTAATTGTTGCTTGTAATATGATGTCAATGTGGATGGGACTAAGCCTTTTGTAAAAACTTCTGGCACATAAACTGATTTCCAACCTTTCGCAAAAAGCTGCATTGCAGTATGCATATCTTCTGAAAGTCCCGGTGCATGTCCCCCTATAGAATCAAGGGCTTTTCTTCTGAAAACACAATTTGCACCAATAGCATTGACAGTACCATAAGAATTCATAGTCATCATAATTGGCCCATAAAAATGAAAAGTTTGCTCCGCAGCACCTTTTGCAACTTCAGACTCTTCTATGTTGTAATATGCCTGCACAGTTTGCACAAAACCAATTTTATCATCCAAAAAATAGGGCATTACTTCATCAAGAAAATTTTCTTTTGGTACATGATCCGGATCAAGTATTAAACAAATTTCTCCAGTTGCCCGCTTTAAAGCATTATTAATATTTCCTGCTTTTGCATCTTTTCTGTTATTTCTTGTAACGTGAACAATTCCATGTAACTTGCAAAATTCAATTAAATGTGGGTCATTCGCTTCATCACACAAATAGGTTGTATGTGGGTATTTTATCTGTTGAATAGCTTTTAATGTATTTTTCACCATTTCGTAGGGTTCACCCGGAAAATAGGTGGTAAAAACATCTGCACTCAGATCAACTTTTTTTGTCGGTTTTTGAGGAACGGTAATATCCCAATAGTGATACCATATGTATATAATTCTTAAACAATCATAAATTATAGGCCCCATAAGCAGCCAATAAAGCAGGCTGTTGTCAATTAATTTTGGGTTTAAAAACCAATAAAAGAAATTTACAACAGTAATTGTACCAAGGATTATCAGACTACGAAGGATAATCTTTTCCCGGAAAGATGGAGCTTTTATTTGGGAGTTTTTATTCATTTTCTATCCAAAACATAGAAAGGTGTATTTGCCGTTGACAAATTTCCAAAACTATCATATACATTTACAAAAATCCTATATGGCCCTTCAACAGAAGGAATCTTTACCTTTGCCACGGAATTTTTTATGTTAATGAAACAACCATTAATTTTTTCAGGTAAAAGATGTTTTTTCCCGCCGCCTTCATAGTACCATTCTTCTTCAAAAATCTCCCAGTTATAGTTAAGGGATGAATCTATTTCATTGTTAAACAGCACTTCGGCTTCAACAATTTCATTGGGTAGGAATACAAGGTTGTCTCTTGCACCTTTTTTATCAAGAACCATATATTTAATCTGAGGTGGAAAATCTAAAGTATCCGACCGATTTTTCCAAATATTGCGAAGTTCATAGTAGATCTGATTTTTCCTTCCCTGCTCGTCAAAAATATTAAACCAGGTATGTGTTCTCTCCTGTTTTTGCCCCCAATGAAAAACAACAGTTCCAACTGATTCACTGAAAAGACTTTCAAACAACTTGTAGTTATATTCATACTGATTGCCCTTATTGGTACTTGTTGTCTCTATTGGAGCTTCCCAACTGGTTTTTTCCTGTGCCCATGGCCCTTCCATACCCCATTCACTGATATAGTAAGGTTTAATTTTTATAAAATGTGAAAGTTTATTTATATGATTTCTAAATTTTAAAGGTGGAGCAAAAATATTAAATCCAATAATATCAAGTTTTGGAGAGTTTAAGTGCAAACTTAAAACTCTTTTCCAAAAATTATCAGTACTGACACATGAACCAACAGGATGATTAGGATCTTCCGATTTTATCATTTCTATAAGCTCATTAAACGTTTTTATAAAACTTTTACGTTCCTTAATAACTTTGAAGATATTGGTTAAATCGGTTATTGTTGGGATTCGTTTACTTTTTTTAAGCAAAGTTGGATAATCGATTTCGTTTCCCAGGTTCCAAAACAAGATTGCCGGATGTGTTTTATGTTTTTTTACAAAATTTATAACATTTTGCTTTAGTGTATCATTGTTTTCGCTAATGGAGTAAGGATTATAATCTGTTTGAAAGCGGGGAATAAATATATCTACTATTACTGCCAGTTTATTTTGATATGCTTCATCTAACAACTGATTTATATTTAAAGTATCATAGAGTCTAATGGTGTTACCTCCAATTTCGCGTAATTCTTTTAAATGAGAATTTCCTCCTGCACCTTTAATATAAAAAGGCTCATTATTCCGGATTAAATCAAATCCATTTAAAGTTTTCCTGACATATACTTCAGCAGCTTTATTTTCTTTACTATTATTTGTACCATTTCGCGTAACAAATACGTAAAATATTATGATAACAAGTAAAAATGCCGGGAAATATATGATTAGTAATTTTTTCATTCTTCAAAGGCCAACATTATTATACTGATTATAAAAATAACCAATTTAAAATGACCTGCTTGGATGTTAATTATCAACAATTATTCACTAATTTAACTATTCAATAGCCAATCAAAATTTCAAATTTAAAAATTCATATCGAACGCAATATATTTTGATGAAAAACATTTTCGCGTAAAAATTAAACCCCGACCCCATAAAGTCAGGATTAAACTCAATACCTTGATTAAAATCTTGTTATTATTGTGATTTGATGGCCATTAGAAAAAATAAATACTTCTAATTTTCTAAATACCACATATACATTTTTTCAACCCCTTCTTCTATTTCAATTTTATGCTTCCATCTCAGGGAGTTCAATTTTGAAACATCTGTTAATTTTCTTATTGTACCGTCGGGCTTTTCAGTATTAAATATAAGATCTCCCTTAAAATCAATTCTTTTCTTAATTAAAAAAGCCAGATTTTTAATACTAATCTCTTTACCTGTTCCGATATTAATGTGAGTATTTCTAATTTCCTTTTGATTAGGGTTTGTTAAATCTGAAAAGTTTATATTTTCCATTAAATAAACACAAGCATCGGCTAATTCCTCACTCCACAAAAACTCTCTCAACGGACTGCCACTACCCCAAATTTCAACAGATACCTTGTTTTTTTTATTTCTTTGGTTACTTTTTTTATTTATTTCGTCAGGATATAACCTTATTCCATATTTGTGTAAAATTTCAAAAATTGTATCAGTATCTGCTGATCCATCAACTCCCTCAACAGGTCTTTTATTAAAATCAGCTTTAATTTTATCCATTTTATTTTCTTCTACACACTTGCCAAGATATATTTTTCGAATTAAAGCGGGTAAAACGTGTGACTTTTCCAGGTCATAATTATCATTTGGCCCATATAAATTGGTGGGCATAACAGAAATAAAATTAGTTCCATACTGAATATTATAACTTTCACACATTTTTATTCCTGCAATTTTGGCAATTGCATAGGGTTCGTTTGTATATTCCAGAGGACTTGTCAATAATGAATTTTCAGGCATTGGTTGAGGAGCTTCTTTCGGATAAATACACGTACTTCCAAGAAATAAAAGTTTTTTAACGTTGTGTTTATAAGAATTGTGAATCACATTATTTTGAATCATCAAATTTTCATAAATAAACTGCCCCCGATAAATGTTATTTGCTACAATGCCACCCACCTTAGCCGCTGCCAAAAAAACGTAATCTGGTTTTTGTTTGCGAAAAAATATATCGACTTCGTTGTGATCCATTAAATTTAATTCATCAATAGTTTTTCCAACCAAATTATTATAACCTTTATTTTGCAAATTTTTCCAAATAGCGGATCCTACCAAACCTAAATGCCCAGCTACATATATTTTTGATTTTTTTTCTATCATTTGAATGTTTACTTCTAACTCCCGTGAAAAATATATTGTCTTTTCAGTTTTATTCAAAATAATTCAGAGTACGATATCCACCTTCTTGTAAATAAGCATCTTTTTTCATTAATGCTACATCTGAATTTATCATATCAGCAATTAATCCTTTAAGACTGTATTTTGGTTCCCATCCCAGTTTTTCTTTTGATTTTGTTGCATCACCAATAAGTAAATCCACTTCGGTTGGCCTGTAATATTTTACATCAACAGATACAATTGGCTTATTTAATTCGGAACCTCTTTTTTGAATTCTGCTTTTTAGATTTTCCAAATAAGCTTCTCCCACTTTTGTTTTAAAAATCGATTCATCAATATTTGTAAGCAATCCTACTTCTTCTGCATTTTTACCCTTAAAGGAAATTTCCAGTCCAATTTCTTCGCCGGCCATTTTAATAAAATCACGAATGGATGTGGTAATTCCTGTTGCAATCACGTAATCGTCAGGGGTTTCTTGTTGCAGAATGAGGTACATCGCTTTAATATAATCTTTTGCATGTCCCCAATCTCTTTGCGAAGAAAGATTTCCCATAAAAATGGATTCCTGCATTCCCAAAGCTATCCTTGCAAGAGCCCTTGTAATTTTTCTGGTAACAAAAGTTTCCCCTCTGATTGGAGATTCATGATTAAATAAAATTCCATTTGAAGCATGCATATTATAAGCTTCACGATAATTAACAGTTATCCAGTATGCATACAATTTGGCTACACCATAGGGAGAACGTGGATAAAAAGGTGTTTTTTCCGTTTGAGGCACCTGTTGAACCAAACCATATAATTCAGAGGTAGATGCCTGGTAAATTCTGGTTTTATTTGTGAGCCCTAATAATCGAATTGCTTCTAAAATTCTAAGTGTTCCAATACCATCAGCGTTAGCCGTATATTCAGGAGTATCAAAACTTACCTTAACATGGCTCATCGCTGCGAGATTATAAATTTCATCGGGTTGTGATTCTTGAATTATTCTGGTCAGATTCATACTATCCGTCATATCACCATAATGCAATATAAGATTTCTGTTATCAACATGCGGATCCTGATAAATATGGTCAATTCTTTCGGTGTTAAACATGGATGCCCTCCGTTTAATTCCATGGACGACATAATCCTTTTTTATTAAATATTCGGCAAGATACGCTCCATCCTGACCTGTAATACCAGTAATTAATGCTTTCTTTTTAGTCATAATTTTTAATTCATTTTTATAATGACTTCTATTTTACTTTTTCTTTTTCTAATATTATTTCAAATACCCTTTTCCACTCGGGTATTCCTAATATGTTTCTATCATCAATATATATATCGGCATAAATCTTTCTACTGTACGAGTTATCAAAATCTTCACCCTCATATTCGTTGTTAACTGCATGAAAGGTTAAACCCCTTTTTTTACAAAACTCGACAGCCTCTTTCAATTCCTTTCCATGTCTGTATGACCATAGAATAAGTTTATGTCCTTTTTGCTGAAGAAGTTTTAATGTTTTTATTGCATAGGGGATTTCTTTGCCCATTTTAGGGAATTTATGTTCTACAATTGTTCCATCAAAATCAACTGCAATAACCATTATTTATATTTAATATGAAAAATATGAATTTGTAGAATTGAGCTTTGAAACTTCAATTAAATATCAAAACAACCAATAAAATTGAAATAAAAATGGCTTATATGGAGGTATCATTTCTATACGCCATCGCTTTTCAGGACAACCTTAAATGTTTTTAAGATTATAATAAAATCAAGCATTAATGACCAATTATCAATATATTCCATATCCATCTCCATCCATTTATCAAAAGGAATATTATTGCGTCCGGAAACCTGCCATGTACAAGTAATACCAGGATTAATACTTAATCTTCTGTTCAACTTTCTTTCATATTGTTTTACTTCAGATGGCACGGGAGGCCTTGGCCCCACAATAGACATATCTCCAAGTATTACATTGATAAACTGAGGAAGTTCATCCAATGATGTTTTTCGTAAAAACCTTCCTATTTTTGTTATTCTGGGGTCGTTTTTAATTTTGAACACCGGTCCATCCTGTTCATTTAACGACATTAATTTGTCTTTCATTTCCTCAGCATTCGCAACCATCGTCCTAAATTTCAGACACTTAAACAACCTACCATGCCTTCCTACCCTTACTTGCTTAAATAAGACAGGGCCACCATCTTCAAGTTTAATTAAAACTGCAATGGTTAGCATTACCGGAGAAATTAAAATAAGTATAAAAATACTCATAAAGAAATCAAATGTTTTCTTAACCTGCAAAGCAATATAATTCTCAGGCGTGTTTCTGAAGGAAAGAAAAAGATGTCGATTTAAAAATGAAATTTTAGGTGCTATTCCACCAAAAGAAAGTACTTTATTGTGCAAATGAAAACCTACTCCAATTTCCCTACATTCATTTATTAATTTTTGAACATTTAATGTATCAAAGTCATGCTTACAAAAAAATACTTCATCAATTACTTTTTCATCAATAAGCTTGCTAACGCTTTCTCTTTCGGGATATATTGAAAATTTATTTCCAAATTCTTGCACAACTTTTTCTGAATCAGATATTATTCCCCATATCTTATACCCCCAATCATCCATTTCATCAATCTGTCTTATAAATGGTACAGTTGAATCGTCGGCAATCAATAATATCATTCTTGTATTATATCCTTTTCTCCTAAAATATCTCAAGACCATCCTCATGGAAATTTTCTGGACCGAAAGAACAAAAAAGTTTAAAATTGCAAATTCGAGAATAATAAATCCGGTCAACAACTGAAAATCAAACAAATGAATTAATGCTGAAAGTATTAAGGCTCCCAATGTGGCAACAAATAAATATTTTTTCAGAATATTTCTATATCGCTGCATCCTGGCCATGGTTCCCATTTCGAACATTTCCAACAACCAAAACCATAAAGGAATAATAATAGTACCCACAATAATGTGCTCTTTATTATCCACAAAGTTGTTAATTCCAACAATACCGGAGTACCATAATACAATATAATAACACACCAGTGTCCAGAAAATCTGTATGATGACACTCATTCTTTCCAAAGCTGGCTCTCGTTCTTTAATCATAATATTACTGTTTAAGATGTCTAAAATGTAAACCTGTTTGATTAGAAAATCTTTAGGAAGATATCTTTTACGTAATAAGTTCAGTTAAAAAAAGTTTTAATACTCTCTTCTAAATACTCAGACATTATACAGATAGAAAGTAAACTTGTTTGAATACCCTTTTAAAATAATCATGTTTTAATTATTCTATTTTATCTATATGCTTTAATAGTTGCAATTTACGACATTTAATAGTCAAAGTAAATAGCTACTTTACAATATATTATTCTATTAATTTTTCAATATTTTGGCTTAATTAATTCAATTGCCATACCAATCATAACAAACAATTGATTTTCAGGATATTAAAAAATTGAAAATATTTATTATCGTGTTATATTGGGACAAAATATCCCTGTAAGAATTGAAGTTTTAATATTATTTCAATAAAAAATTAATTTTAGCTTCAAATAATACTTGCGCCAAATCAAAGACAAATCCTTTCAAACAGATTCATAATAGACTGATTTGCAGATAATTACAAAAACGACTCAACCAATATTCAAAAAATTATATTTTTTTAGTTTTAACCCGTGAAATAAACTAAGTTTTTTGAGGAATGATTTCGCCATATCCCTCCTTCCAATATTTTTTCCGATAATAATAACCATAGCCATAATTATGCTCTTTAGTATCATTCATCAGTATAGCTGCATTTTCAATATTGTTAAATTCTACAAGTTTGTTAATTTGCTTTATCTGATTTTTATGACTATAATTCATTCTTAGAACAAACAGACTTAAATCCGAATTTTGACTTGTTAATATTGCATCAGGCACTAATAATAAAGGTGCATTATCAATTATTATGTAATCAAACATTTTTTTTGTTTGATCAATTAGTTGTTCAAATTTTGAGTTATCCAACAACTCAGAAGGATTACCACTCACTGTTCCTGTCTGGATAAAATTTAAATTATCAATCGAGGTCGAAAAAATAATTTCACGTAATTCTTTTTTATTCATCAAATAGTCGCTTAATCCAATCGAATTTTTAATTCCTAAATGATTGTGTAAAGTTGGTTTATGAAGGTCTGCTCCAATCAACAAGATTTTTTTATTGGATTTTGCTAAAATGGCTGCTAAATTGCAAGAAATAAAGGATTTCCCTTCTCCGGGAATTAATGAATTAATAGAAATAACTTTTGAATCCTTCCCTTTCATAATAGTGGTAATGTTTGTCTTTAAACCCCTGAAACTTTCTGATAATCCGGATCTGGGATGATTTATCACAGGTAAGTTAGCTTTAAACCTATGTCTCATAATCCCCTCAAAAACAGGCAACCTTGTTTGTTTTTCTACTTCAATCTGACTTTCAATTTTGTTATTAAAAATTATCATTAATGTAATTAAGAAAAACGGTATTACGCCACCACCTACTAATCCAGCTGCAACGTTGATAACTAAATTTGGACCTGTTCTTTTGGCTGCTTCCGCTATTGCCGGATCGATTACCTGCACCTCGGGAGCAATTGAAGCTTTTGATATAGAAGCCTCAGCTTTTTTCTGCAACATGTAAGTATACAATTCATTGTTCAGATCGAATTCCCGTTGCATCCCAATAAGGTTTTTCTCAGTTTCCGGTAACCTTCTTAACCGAGATTGAATAGAATTATATCTATTTTGAATACTTTCAAGTTTAGACTCAGTAGTTTTTAATTGATTGTTACATGTTTCGTATAGCGCATCTCTTGTTATTTTTATTTCCTTATCTAACATAACCACTGTTGGATTATTTTCCTGTACACTAAACAACAATACCTCTCTTCGGCTATACATCTCCATCAACTTGTTTAGCATGTTATTAAGATTTGCATCGGTTATTCCTACCACCGAGGGATTAATAACCTCTTCAATCCCATTGGCATTGTTAAGGTAGGCAAGCAACTCATTGTAATAATTTATTTGTAATTGGGTCATATATTTTTCCTGGTCAATTTCCTCAAGTCTCTTATAAACAGATTGAGCTTCCTGACTCATATCAATTACTTCATTATTACGACGATAACTGCTAAAGTTTTCTTCTGCGGTTCCAACTGTATTTTTCAGTTTTTCAAGCTGTGAGTCGATAAATTCCAACGATTTTTGTGAATTTTCAAATTTATTCGCCATTCCAAACTCTGTAATTACCTCATTCAACTCATTTATAAAATCAGCCTCCCTTTCTCTATCCTGACCAGCAACCACTACTGTTATAATATCAGAATTTTCTTCTTCAGAATAAGCTACAGTTTTCCCAAGATATTGAGAAGTTAAAGAGTTTATATCATTGAATTGAAGAATATAGGTTAGATCGATTTCACCCCACCCCTTATCCAGTGTAAAATTGAAGAATTCATTTTTAAATACGTCACCAAAATTTACGTTTTGATCAATATCGATTTTTTGTGTATATCCATGTACACGGGTATCCGCTTCTATTTTTATATTATAGGATTTATCACTAATTTTTTTTATCAATATTTCTACTTTCTTTGCATTCAAGGCCATTGGAGACACTTTTAGTTCAAAAGGAGCATTTTTGTACAAATCAGCATTATACATGAATTTTTTTTGATACCATGAATAATCCCATCCTAAATTTTTCAAAGCTTTTTGATACAAAGTGTATGAGCGAAAAATACCAATTTGATTTGCAATATTGGTCTGTTTATCAATTTTCCTTCTCGGATCATTAAATTCTAACATAGAACTTAGATCCCCCCCATCATTTTTAACCAATATTTTACTTGTTACTTCGTAAGTAACGGGAGAATTCTTGTAAATAAAAAAACCTATGAGAACTCCAATAACAATTGAAACTATAAACCAAGGCCATTTTTGTATGTATTTAAATATTAGATTTCGACTTTTTTCTTCCTCTTTGGAATCGATCAATCTAATTATATCATCCATATTTTCCATAATATTTTACTGGCTCAAAATTAATTGTTTATTATAAACGATGCTGTAAGTAAAAGTACTGATATAGTACCAAGCAACCTTCCATAAGTATCGCTGTTTGCTGCTCTTCTTTTAAAGTTACTTGGGGGTACGTAAACCAAATCATTGGGTTCAAGATAAAAAACGTCTGAAGAAAAAACGCTGTTATCAGTTAAATCTACATAATGCGAATCATACCCATTCCCATTTAATCTTTTCACAACTACATTTCTCACATCGGCATAATCTGAAATACCGTTGGCCATTGCAATTGCATCCAACAGGTTTATATTTCCTTCATAGTTGTAAATTAATCCCGGTGTTCTTATTTCACCAGTTAAATTAATCCTGTAGTTCAAAAATTTCACTTCCACGCTAGGATCTTTTAAATACTCTTCAGCCTTTGTTTTTAATTTTGCGCCGGCTTGTTCAAGTGTTAGTCCAACAAAATTTATCTTACCTAAAATGGGCAATGTTATTGATGAATCGGGCATAACCCTGAATCCATTGATGTATTGACTTGTTGGATCTCCAAAGTTACTTGAAGTTCCGCCAGATGAATATCCTCCTCCCCTTCCTACATTGCTGGGATTAAAAATCTGGTTTATTTCCGGGTCAATTGTTTTTATACTTACATATAAGTTGTCAAATGGTTTTATTTTAATTTCGGGTGGCGGAGGCACCAGGTGGCGCGTACTACTGTCCTCCTCCGTCTCGCGAAACATGTAAATTTCCTTTGTTGTAACGCAAGATGTTTGAATGATTATTGCCAATAATGCAAAAAACAATTGAAAAGATTTTTTCATTTTTATTTTATTTTGATTAAACACAGCTTAATTGATTTTGAACCACCACAACATGTTTAATGCAGCAGATAGTTTTATCGCTAGGATATAATTTTTTAACAATCTTTCTAATTTTTCTCTTTCCTGCTTTAAATAAATAGTAATGTATCGAAGCGTAGCAAGATAAATATTTTACAAATTTTTATCGTTCAAAATAGTTTTCATGTTGAAAATTTAAAAATAACTTTTCCCTTTCCTAGTCAACCTGCTATTTTTAATATTTTATTTACTATGTGTAATTGAAAATATTTTTATTGGATACTATACTGTTCTTTAATTTTCAGTTTTCTTTTCAGTACGATCCAAAGAAAAAGAGAATTTCCGACCAAATATCTTTTCCACATTCTTTTAGGTTCCTGGGATAATCTAAAAAACCATTCTAAACCAATATTCTGCATCCATACAGGTGCTCGTTTGGTGTATCCTGCGACAACATCGAAAGAACCGCCAACACCCATCGTAAAATTTACTTGTGATAATTTCTCTCTGTATTTATACATAAAGTTTTCCTTTCGGGGAGAAGTTATAGCGACAAAAAGAATTTGTGCACCACTTTCGGCTATTTGTTTTGCAACCTCACCTTCTTCATCAGCGGTAAAATAGCCGTTTCTATATCCGGCAATTAATAAAGTTTTATATTTATTGCTATAAATTTCAACAACTTTTTTTACAACATCTTCTTTTGCTCCCAAAAAGAAACATTTATACCCTTTTTTTGCAGATAAATTTATTAGTTCATCCATTAAATCTATTCCGGCTACACGTTCAGGTATTTGCAAGCCAAGGAACCTTGCTGCCCAAACTATACTTTGTCCATCAGCATTAATCAGATCGCATGAAACTACACTTTGATGCAATTGCTTATCCTTTTGCATTGCAACAACCTTTCCTGCATTAATTACAACATGGTTTATCCTTTTATTCTGGCTGATTGCGGCATCAATAATAGTAACCGTTTCAACCATTGTTAATGAATCAACGGGAATATCTAAAAAATCTACTTTTTTATTTTTAATCATAAAAACAAATTTGATATTGCAACCTGAATTTCCTTTAAAATTTTTTCCTAAGGTAATTTAATTTAAGGGGTTAGAAACAATCATCAAGAGGTTGTTTAACGGTCGCTAGATAACTAATTATAAAATGTTGCTTTACATTTAATAACCTATCTTCTAAACACCCCGGCAAAATCCAAAATAATTTTATCCGCTCTATATTCTAAAGTTTTAAATTCATTATGCGCGACCAAAAAGGCAACAATATCAGCTTGCTCATAGGCTTCATTGAAATTAGTTAGTTTAAACACATTATGTTCTTTTAGATTGGGTTCCACAATTAAAAAACCATCCTGTTCAGACTGCATCACTTTTTGAGCAATATATTTTGCCGGGCTTTCTCTCAAATCGTCAATATTTGGTTTAAAAGCCAATCCCATAATTGCAACTTTTGGTTTTACCCCGTTTTTGATTTCATATTCCAACATTGTATTTCTGATTTTTTCAGCAGACCAAAACGATTTATAGTTGTTAATTTCCCTTGCTTTTCCAATTACCTGTGATTCGACAGGAAAATCAGCAGTGATAAAATAAGGATCGACTGCAATACAGTGGCCACCTACACCACAACCTGGTTGAAGAATATTTACCCTTGGATGTTTATTGGCCAGTTCTATTAACTCCCAAACATTTATGTCTGCTTTGTCACAAATTAATGATAACTCATTTGCAAATGCTATCTGAACATCTCTTGACGAGTTTTCTGTAAGTTTACACATTTCTGCAGTTCTGGCATTTGTAGAATGCAATTCACCCTCAACAAATGTTGAGTAAAATTCTTTCGCCTTATCTGTTGATATATTATCAATGCCACCAATTACACGATCATTATATATCAATTCGTGAAGTACGTTTCCAGGCAATACTCTCTCTGGACAGTATGCTATATAAATTTTATTTTTCAATTCAGGTCTTTTTGAAAAAATGTTAGCTGCCATTTTATCGGTTGTACCAACAGGTGATGTTGATTCAATAATGTATAAGTCATTTTCTTTTAATAAAGGAAGAACAGCATTTGTGGCTGCTTCAACAAAAGAGATATCCGGTTCATGGTTTCCTTTAAATGGGGTTGGTACTACTATCAGATAAACATCACTAACTTCAGGATTTACTGATGCCCGCAATGTTTTACCTTGGACAGTTTGTTTTACAACTTGCTCCAGTCCAGTCTCAATTATATGTATTTCCCCTTTGTTTATTGTATCTACTACTTTTGGATTAATATCTACACCTAAAGTTTTAATTCCTTTATTCGCAACAACAGCTGCCGTAGGTAAACCGATGTACCCCAACCCCATAAAACAAACTTGATTGTACTTCATTATTCTAAATTATTTTTTATCATTAAGGCTTAACAAATTGAAATAAAATGCTTAGTTATTTGTAAGAAAATCAACAATTCTTTGACATGCTTTTCCATCACCGTAAGGATTTGTCGCTTTCGACATTTTATTGTAGTGGACTTTATCATCGAGCAATCGGGAAACTTCATTCACTATTTTCTTTTTGTCCGTACCTACAAGCATTACAGTTCCGGCATCAACTGCTTCTGGTCTTTCAGTTGTATCGCGCATAACCAAAACCGGTTTTCCCAGTCCGGGTGCTTCTTCCTGGATTCCCCCTGAGTCTGTTAATACTAAAAAACTATTACTCATCAGATAAACAAATGGTAAATAATCTAACGGTGAAATAAGGTGGATATTTGGTAAAATTTCACTTTTTTGACCTCCGAGAATTTCGAAAACCGGTTGTTTTACATTAGGATTTAAATGAACCGGGTAAACAAAATCCACATCAGGATATTTCATCGCCAATTCTTTAATCGAATAACAAATATTTAAAAAACCTTCACCAAAATTCTCTCTCCTGTGACCTGTTATAAGTACAAGTTTTTTATTATTTGACCAGCTTTCAAAAAGAGTATTATCTAAACCCTGGCTGTTAAGGTAGTCTTTCACCGTTTTTGTAACATTTTGGTCCGTTTTGATTTTATCGGTAACCATAATTAGAGCATCAATCACGGTATTTCCAGTAACCATAATTTTTGCTTCATCGACTCCTTCATTTAAAAGGTTTAATTTGCTAAGTTCTGTAGGTGAAAAGTGTATGTTTGCCAATCTCCCGGTTAAAAGTCTGTTCATTTCTTCGGGCCAGGGGCTGTAAATATTATGGGTACGCAATCCCGCTTCAACATGTCCAACTGTTATTCTTTGATAAAATGCAGCTAAAGCTGCTGCCGTTGATGTAGCAGTATCACCATGAACCAACACCAAATCTGGTTTTTCCTGAATTAATACTTCCTTCAAACCCAACAATATTTTTGATGTTACATCATATAAATCCTGTCCTGGTTTCATGATTGCCAAATCATAATCGGGTGTTATTTCAAAAATTCTCATTACCTGGTCCAACATTTCACGGTGCTGACCTGTTACACAAACTTTTGTTTCGTAAATTCCTGGTCTTTTTTGAAATTCTTTTACCAAGGGGGCCATTTTAATTGCCTCTGGTCTTGTACCAAAAATTATTAAGATTTTTTTCATTTAATGGTCTGATTTTGAATTCTCCTGTTCCTTCTTTAATTATAAATTTGAATATGTAAATAATTAATTCAATCCGAATTATGTTTTTTTTAAGTGAAAATAATACATGAATTATAATTCATGGAATAAAACTAATTGGTATTAAATGTGCTTGTGCCCGACAAGTTTAATGGCGACAGCTAGCATTGCTTTATCATATTTTTTTCTTTTTAGGTTTTCACTTAAACATGAAGTAAAAGAATATTTTGAATTTTCCCAGGTAAAACTGCAATTAGTACATGCTTTATCATTGCATAGAAATGCAGACGGGTTTTGAACAAACAATTCTTTTTCAATTTTTAATGTTCCCGACATTGAGGTTAAAAGTGTTTCTGTATCTCCTAATTTTCCTTCCCCAAGAACTGCTCCACCTTTATAATACAGTGGTATTAAGTTATTAAAACCTTTTGGACATCCATTTGCCCAATAACGTTTAAAAAATTTCTTTTCCCCGTTTTCTTTGTAATAGATTCCCTTTGGTAAACTAAGCTGCCAAAATCCCAGCTCACAAATAGCAACATGAGTAGTTCCAACTCCAACAACTTTATTAACATCACCTACTCTGAGATTTTTTGCTCCCAGGTCGGCCATTTTTCGTAAGAAGCCATAGGGTGCGCTATTTTTATTAAATTCTTCTGTTAGGGCCTTGGCTTTTTTTCCAATCGCGGTAAAAGCCTGCACAGGATGTGTGCTTCGATAAGCCTCCGGATGCTGAAGCATATAATTGGCAAAATATCCGGCATAAGATTTTGAGGTGGGAAGGGAAACCCGATCTTGTTTAATGGGTTTTAAAAATGAATAAAATGGTTCAACAAATGAGTCGCAAACAAGGGTACCGTCTTTACCTACTAATTCAATAAAAGCCTCAAGCAAAGTTGATATTCCTCCTTCAATCTCACCAATTGACTTAACAGAGACTTTTAAATTTAAAATATCACCGGCTTTAACACCTAATTTTTGCAAAGATTTTATAATCTCCTGTTTATTTATCATTTTATCATTTTTTTAAAATATGCCAGGGCCAATAACATCCAGGCCTGGTTCCACCTGAAATAGTCAATTTTATTAGTAAAGAGTTTTCTTTTTTGATAATAAAAAATCCCTTTTTTTTCTGAATAAAGATTATTTAAGGTGTACTTAAGTATAGTTTTTGCTCTCTCCTTACTCTTTTCAGGGTCAAAAAACATTCTTGAAAAAACAATTATACCAACCGCCTGGTTATGAATATCAATGGGAAATAACTCGGGGTATCTCCATAGTCCTTTTCCATCCTCAGTAAATTGTTCATTCATATAAAATGAATAAGCTTTTTCCAATTTTAATTCAATGTCTCTATCAGAATGGTTTAAGTATTTTAATGCCTCATTTATTGAATTTAATATAAATCCCTGATGGAAATCAATTTGGTTTTTGTCTTTTCCCGTTTCTGGATAAAAGCGATAACTCCAACTCCCGTCATCCCTCATATGGGCCATGTTAAACTTTATGGTTTGCAATGATTCAACTTTGAATTTTTCATCACCGGTAAGGTAAAAACATTTGGCCAGTATTTCTGAAACGAAGGAATTAGCATTATAAATAATGTCTTTTCTCAACGCTGTATAACTGTAACATTTTCCCTCGTCGGTAACTGTTGTTGGGATACAACTGGTTATAAATTTGCTGATTCCGAGTAAAACTTCCTTTGCATCCTCATCCTGAGTGACCCTGTAAAATTCAAATATCCCTTCGAACATAAAACAGGCTAAAACTGAAGATGGATCAAATTTTGACCTGCTCCTGCCAGATAGTACCAATGGATAATGAACTGCCCAAAAATATCCTGAAAACCGGTCATCTTTTCTAATCATATTTTTAATCATATCAAAAACCAGGTGCATCTGTTTCAATAAAAATTCAGAAGGTTCAAATGAGTACAATACTGAGTAAGCGTGCAAAATTAAACCTAAAGATTTTGCACCCTTTTCTTTTTTTATACCTAAAAGTGGTCTTATATTAACCGGATTTCGTAACTGAATTTGTATAGCAGCAGCCTGAGCAAATGAGCCAAAATATTTAAAAGGAAGAAAAGAATTTAATGTATCATAGGGATCGTAGCCCTTGTAATCTTCATTTATTAAATGCTCAATCAACCTTTGTGTAATAAGATCGATATCATATTTTCTATTCAATCCCATTTCCATTCTTTTGGAGAATTAATTTGTGTTTTCGGATAATTTCATTTGCCATTTTTACCATTGGAGGGCCAATAAATTTATTGTTTTTTACTGCAACACCCTGACCTTTTGCACTCGCTTCTTCTGACAAGGTTAACATTTCCTCTGCCCATAAAACCTCTTCTTCACCTGGGGTAAAATATTTATGGGCTAGTGGTAATTCTTTTGGATTTAGAATTAGCATACCCTCAAAACCAAGCTTGCGTCCGATAATTAAATTCCTTTCCAGATCATCCATGTCGTGTACCCTGATATGAACCGTATCTATTGGTACAACTCCGTGTGCTTTTGCTCCCATTGCAATCATAGACCTTGCAGTGAAAATACTCTGGCTTTCACTGTCGTGCTGCCCCCCCAATTCCGTCATAAAATCTTCACATCCAAAAGCAACAGCAACCAATCGTTCAGGGCAGGCAGTACATATATCCTGAATATTCATCACTGCCCCGGGAGTTTCAATTAAAGCAATTATTTTGAAAGTGTGTTTTGGGATTTTTTTCTCGAATTCTATCGTTTCGAGTAATTTTCCAAAGAAATAAATATCCTCCCCTTTTTTTGATTTTGGATACATAAAGCCCTCAATCCCGGGTACTGCTAGTTGGTAAACATCTTGTAGCAGATGTCCACTTTCCCTGTCATTTACCCTCGGAAATATTATTCTGTCTTTAAACTTTCCTTCATCCAAATACCGCTTAATGTTATCTCTGGCAATTTGTTTGTTTTCCGCTGGCTGAACAGAATCCTCAATATCCAATAACAACACATCCGCATCTCTTTGCAAGGCACTCTCCATCAGCTTATTGTTGTGAGCCGGCACAAACATCAGGCTCCTCATCAGATAATGTTTAAGCATATTGTTTCTTTTTAATTAATACTTTTCTTCTAAAACTTACTATATCAACACCATTTTGATTAAATCCAATGGTTTCTACATAAACAATTCCCCTGTCATTTTTTGAAACAGATTCTTTTTTATCTAAAATCTTTGTTTTGGCATAAATTGTATCTCCAATAAATACTGGACTCAAATGTTTAATTTCCTCATATCCCAAATTGGCAATAGCTTTCCCGCTAATGTCCGGAACGGTAAGGCCAACTGTCAAGCTGAAAACCAATGTACCAACAACTAAAATTTTTCCGTGTTGGTTTTTACCGGCATAGTCAACATTAGTATGTACTGGATGATGGTTCATTGTTAACAAACTGAAAAAATTATTATCGCTTTCAAAAATTGTCTTCGAAAGTGAGTGAACTATAATCTCATCTATAATAAAATCTTCAAAATAATGTCCTAATACACTTTTTTCCATTTCTATTTTCAAATAAAGTCGATGTTCAATTTTATATTTGAATAATACCGTAACTAATTAGGTCTGACATCTTTTAAAACATAATTACAGGCATTTAAAAATCCTTCAAACATTGCTTCAATTGATGCTTCTTTTCTAATTTTATTTTTTGCTTTTAAAGACATCTTATTTCTCAAATCATCATTTTCGAGCAATTCATATATTTTATCCGATAGTTCATTTTTAGTTCCTAAAATATAACCTGTTTCACCATTTACGAGATAAACTATCTCGGGACTATGTTTTACATTCAAAGCCAAACATGGTAATCCCCAATACATTGCCTGATTAATTCCTAATCCATTGGTGCCTGGAATACAAAAAAGATCGGCAGATTTAAAAACCGAATTAATTTTGTAATCTTCATAAATGGCTCCCAGATATTGAATATTCTTTTGGCCTTCTATTAATTTTGAATAATGGTTATCGAATCCCGGGCCAACAATTACCAATCCAAATTCATTGTATCTGGATTCTTTGAAAATATCAATTAACACTTCAATTTTTTTCCTGGCTTGCATCCTGCCAACAAATAACACTGTTTTTTTATAATCGATTTGATGGTTTTTCTTTATCAGTTCTTTTGACTCTTTAATATCAGGGATATTTTTAAAATTTATCGTGTTATTGGCAATAAATGTTTTTTTAAGGTATTCTTTTGCTATATATTTTTTTTCGTTTACTGAATAAAGAATTATTGCCGAAGAAAATACATGTATTATTTTATACATGACTCCCTTGATTTTATTTTTAGGATCTTGCAAATTCACACCATGCGTCCATGTTATATTAAAAATCTTATTATTAATAGTATAAAAAAACAAGTACCAAAGCATTTTGTTTGAAGGAATGATAAAACTTATGACTACTTCCGGATTTTCTTTATCTAAACAGTTTTTTAGCGATTTATATCCAGAATGAATTTTAATAAAATTTATGTTATCTTTAGTTTGAACTGTTTTACTTTTATTATCTTCGATAAGAACAATTTTAAATTCATACCCCTTTTCGTAAAACAGATTAATAAAATCTGAATAAATTGAATACCGGTATTCGTACAATGAATTGGTAACCAACAATATCTTTTTCATTTAAAATTAGTCTTTAATATTTTTTAAGGAAGAATGAAGGAAATAATACTCTTAAATGATTAGATAAAAAAATCCGAAATGCAACCAGTATACCTTTATATCTGAAGTTAAAATAAAAGAACTCAAATGGATTCTTCCCTATTGGTGAATAAAACAATTTGATTCTTTTAAACAAAGACACTTTGGGATCAAAACAAACAAGCGTATTTTTATCTCTTTCACAGGTTCCAACATAATCTGGTAATAAAACAGATTTAATTCCTTTTTCCCTTGCTCTATAAGCATAGTCAAAATCACCGTTAGTATGACGATAGCGATAATTTAGGTTGCCTAATTTATTAAAAACGTAATCAGGTATTAGCACAAAATTACCATTAAAATATTCACAGATTTGACTTTTCCCATTTATCAATAATAACTTGCCTTTTCCCCATCCTCCATAAGTAGTGATGGTCATATTTTCATTGCATGTTGCTCCAACAATTACAGAATTATTATTTTCTTTTTCCGATTCTTTAAAGGCTAACTCAAGGGCATGTTCAAATATCATAGTATCGTCATTTAACCATATATAATAATCAAATTTCCTTTTATTACTGGCAAATTCCCATGCTTTAAACATGCCACGGTTCCAATATAAGCTGCCATCGCCATTAATTAAATTAACATCAGGATATGCAAGTTTTACCGCTTCCCCAGTACCGTCAATTGAACCATCATCTACCAAAAACACTTCAAAACTAAAGTTCGATTTTAATTCAGAATCATATAATGCATTCAGGCAATTTAAAGTTTTTTCTTTTCGGTTATGACAGGTAATAAGTACAGCGACAATATTTAATTTTCTCATTGGACCTTTGTAGAGTTTAATTATAAGATAATTGATTTGTTTTGGGTACTTTCTATGCAATTCTCAAAGCCATTTCCAGATTCTTTCTTTTACAAATCTGGTTAACTTTAAAAAAAAATCTGTTTCAGCAAGATAATCGATATTAATTCTCCATCTACCGACCGAGATAGGATCTAATAATAAACAATTTATTTTCCTGAGTTAACATGTTTTTATACACAAAGGGGAAGAAAAAAAATGACAAAAACATAGGGTAATATAAAAATTGTTCACCCTGTAGTAATAAAACAATAATAAATGTAGCTGCAAAAGCTGTTAATTTGGATTTTGAAATCTGCCTAGTAAATTTATGCACCCAATACAGCCATAAAAGAAAAAAGGGAATACCCCAGATTGCTATTATATTCGACATACCATTACCATGTCCGATGCTCGTTCCTTCTTTAACCTGAGGATGGAATCGGTATCGGGTTTTTACATCCCATCCATTTCCAATTAAGGGTTGCGATTTTATATAAATCCAATCCATTCTGATTGCACCAAAACGTCCTGCATGAATATCATCATCTTTCATTTGTTCAGCTTCAACAATATTGTTTTCAATTTTTTCTTTCATAAAAGACAAGTTAAAATATGCCAATCCTAAAATGGCTAATGAAAGCGGAATTATAACAATTCTTCCTAATTTATAACTTTGATAAAAATGAATTAAAACAAGTAACATAAATGTGATATAACCTGTAGTAGATTGAGATGTCAAAAGGCCAAGCACCAGAAATATCATTTCATTTTTATATGTCCCAACCTGAAATTTTCTGTTTTTAAGTGCTATAAATACCATAGCTAAGATAATGTAACCTGCAAAAGCTCCCGGTTCCCAGAAAGGTCCTGAGTTTCGAAACATTAACCCGCTTTCAGGAATTTCACCATAAGAAGTGTAGAATAGTAGACTTTTAATTTTTGAACTCTCACTTAAACTAATTCCATAAAATCCGAATTGATTTATAACCCAAAATGGTAAGGATACTGCGGCAAAAAAGGCCAGCACTCTAATATACGAATCAAGAAAATCCAGTTTATGATAATCATAATATAGCAATGTCATTAAACTTATCAGCATGGATAAGAAATAACTTATTCTACCCGGATATGATGCATATCCTAAAATCCTTTCCTGAAAGAATGTAATTGTAAAAATATAGATAAAAAGAAAGCTTATAATCCCGGCTACTTTTTTTAATCTTTTTACATAAATAATATAAAGTGTATATACGAATAATAATCCTGCATATGCAATCAATAAAAATTTGTTATAACCCTTATATCTTATTATCGGATTGTAACTGAAGAGTAATAAGAAATACATTGGAAGATATTTCTTTAAAAACAAAGTTATTTTTTCCAGTTTACTCATTTCAAATTTTATGGTTAGCGTATCAAAATTTCTATGTTATTCCTTCGGATTAAAAAATCAAACAAACAATGCTACCTTAGCTTCTAATTTTAGAATAAATAGAAAATAAGGTTTTAGCATTTTCTGTCCTGTTATGCCTTTTAGAAGCTTCGTTAATTGAGTTTCCCGAAAGGTATTGTGCAAATTTGTCATCCGAAAAGATTTTACAAATATAAGAAGCTAACATTTCGTGTTCTTCAAATCTGTATAACAAACCCGTTTTCCCGTGCTCGATCATATCTGGAGTTCCTCCGGCATATGTAGCTATGCAAGGAACACCCATTACCTGAGCTTCTCCTATCGAATTGGAGCTATTTTCAATAATCGAAGGGCTAACGGTAACATTAGCTAAAATAAAATACTGACACATTTCCTGTTCCGATAAAAATCCGGTATAAATGATGTATTTGTTCAATTTGTACTTACTTATCAATTTATTCAGATAGCGGCCGTATCCATTATTGATTATTCCATTTTTATTGTACACCTTTTTTCCTGCCACATAAACTTTGGTATCCGGGAATTTTTTAACCACTGAAGGTAATGCTTTGACAAGCTGATGAAATCCCTTTAACGGATAATTGGCCTGGCTTACGAAAATTGAGTGTTTTGTACAGCTATCAGGCGACCACTTATTATTATAAAATGAATCCCTAAGTGTTTCATTACAAAAATGATAGTTCAGATTTGAGTTGATTTCCTTTGCATGAATTTTATCCCAAATTGTTCTTCCTATTATATGTTTAACATTTTGGAGAAGCTTAACTTCATATTTTGCCCGAAATTTTAAATTTCTATGCTTGGAAAAGACCGTGTCCTTTCTTACAATATCTCTCAGTGTTATATTATTTTTCAATTCTTTTTTGCTAATTCCACCTAAATAATATCGGTCTATAACACTTACCAGCCCCTGTATGGATACAATAACTTTATTTGCGCCACATGCCCGCACAAAAGAGTATGAATATGGATATTCGGTGCCATGAATATGGATTAAATCAGGATTAAATAACTTTTTTACTTTTTGCCAGTAAATATCATTTTTTGTATTTGCTGCATCTAATCTTGCAATTTGTGGAATAAGAAAATGTTTAATTTTCCCTGATACCAGTTCCATAAATTTTTTTCCATCATAAATTGACGCAACCGCTAATTCTATTTCCGAATTATTTTTAATTAACTCAATAGCTGAAGAATAAACCCACCCCTTTACATAACTATCCAAGTTTAATTCTTTTGAAACTGTAGGAAAAGGTGCATTGATTATCCAAAGTACTTTCATATGCTAATAATACTAATTTATTATTCTTAAGCTAAAAAATTTCTTTACTTTAGAAACCTTGTAACATGTTTTATATCTAGCACACTTTTCAAGCTCTATTTGTTCCATACTCCCAGAGCTGTTTTTCTTAACAACTTATGTACCTGTATTACCTGTATTGATCCTACCAATACCAACGGCCCAAGTATAGCCAATACAATACCAATACTATTACCAAAAATGTTTTTAAAAGTATAAACCAGAATAATATAAATCAAAATTTGGATAGTTGTAAACAATACTGTTAGTTTTAATTTGCCTATCCCATTAATAAAATATGAATAGGGAGTTATATATAATTCGATAACTGTAAAAACTGCCAGCGCAATCGACAAATTAACCGGAATCTGTACTTCTTCGCCAACCCATATTTTATATATCCAGGTACTTACAAACAACATAATCACAACCCCGCCACTAAACAAAACCGATAAAATATTTGCATATTTTAAAGCTTTTTTCAACCAATTAAAATCTGCTTTTGTATAAGCATCGGTAACAGCCGACCAAACAGGCATCATAAAAAGCGAAAACACCATGATAGGAATATGGAAATACTTATATGCAATATTATATACCGTAACTTCCTCAGGCCCGTAAAATTGAGTAATAAAAATATTTGCTGTTGTAAACACAATAATGTAAGTAATTTGCAGGAAGAAAAAACTTGTACCTAATTGAAGTATTCCCTTTCCTATTTTAAAATCAACACTGTTAAAAGAAGGTTTTAAGTCTTTATAACTTGTATTAAAAGCAATAATTGTAACAATAATAAAAATTAAGACCGGGATAGCACTAATAATAGTTCCCAATAAAACCAGATTTCCACTTTGTTCAGTTTTGGTTAATATAAAAACTACCACAAATGCAAGTACATTTCCCGACGTAGTAATTAACTTGGTAACCGATGGTTTTTGGTCGGCAAGAAAAATTACTGAGATAATCTGAACAATAAACCGTATAATAAAAAAAGTGAAAACAATTGAGGTTAAAAAAAACAGCTCATTACTTTCAATACTTCTGGTATTTAGAATAGTGTTCCAGTTGAGATAAAAAATATTGCTGATATGGAAAAGCAGAAGAACCAAACTAAATATTGCAATTAGCATGGCATAGGTAGTACTAACCAATATTTTGCCTTTTTTAAAGTCATTGGTGGCTAAAACTTCGGCTAGTTTGTTTCGCAATCCATTACCTAATCCAATATCGAAGAAACTGAACCAGCCCAATATTGTTGTCAAAGTAATCCATATTCCGTACTTTTCCTGTGTTAAGTATTCCAATAAAAGTGGAACATAAAGCAATCCTATTAAAATACTTACTCCCTGAATTAATATCGAGTAAACTACATGCCTTTTTGCTTTTGCCCCCCTCGTTTCTCCTTTAAAATAATCCAGAATTTGCTTTCCGTTAAACTTCATTTAATGTAATCAGAATTTGAGAATGCTTTTTTTACAGAAGACCTTAAAAAATACAATAGATTCACGATACTTTTTGGAAGCAAGAAAATTATCCTGATTTTTTTTTCGTTTTCTAATTTTGTTTTAAGATATTTTCCAAATCGGTTATCACTATTCATTATTTCCTTGAGGATTTTCTTATTTCCGTGAGCTTTAACATTAACCAAATCCCAAAATATATTTCTTTGAACTTTCTTTTTAAGTTCTGAATCAATAAGGGATCTTAAAATGATAATTTCAAAAATATATGAGTATGTTAACAAATTAACACTCCAGTCTTTCCCTCTTGAAGTTTTGGTACGGTGCATCCTATAATGATGCAATTTCTCTGAATTTCCATAAAAGGTTAACTTATTAAAATTTGAATATACCCATACCCAGTCGTAACCTCCAATGCACATGCCTTTATCAAGATCAAGAATTGCAATTGATTTTCTCACTGCTGCCGTCATGTAAGGAAATCCCAAGTTATATTTTGCGCCAAATTCAATTATTTCATCTCCATTTTTCATGTAACCAAAGGGAAAAGTATAACTGTTATTTGATGCCCCTCTCTTGGAAAGAACATAATAATCGGTGTAATATACATCAATATCCGGGTGCTTATGTACTACATTCAAAAATGATTCGACATAGGTTGGTAATAAAATATCATCATCATCCAGTACTTTAACATATTCCGTTTCAGCTAATTCGTAACAACGATTTTGATTAGGAAATAATCCAATATTTGTATCATTTCGGTAATAGGTTATTCCTTTTTCTTTACAAATATTTTTAAAATAGTCATGAGAGGAACAATTATCCACGACAATAACCTCACACCTAACAGTCTGATTTAATGCACTCTCTAATGCATAAAGAAAATATTCTTTTCTTTCATAACAAGGAATTGCTATTGTAATAAGATTAGTGAAACTCATCATTTTTAAATTCAGGGGTGATTAAACAATTTCTTTTAACAATCCAGCTTTATTCAATTGATTTGCTGATTGTAAAATACTTTCAAATTTTAATTTTGATTTTATTGCGATATCAAGTAAAGTATGATTCCCATCTGAAAGATTTAAAATCCACAACAAAGCATCACGATATTCATTGCTAAAATTTTGTCCTTCGGATGAATCATACAAACCTCTTTTACCCAATTGGGGTTCTCCTTTGGGAAAGAGGTTATAGTATTTACTGTTGGTTTCCATTATTGAGATAAACTGAAACAGCAAAGAAATCGATTCACTTAAATTATTTGCACCAATAAAATCGAGATTATCCGCAGATGTATGATATTCAGGGAATTCACCAAAAGGGGTTCTTGTAATCCGGCCAACTGGAAGATTGAAACCAGGAGAACAATATTGTCTTTCATCATATCCATAGGGCGAAAAATCATGAATTTTTGATTCTTCATTTTGGTTAAGCAAATACTCCATTATACTATCAACATCAGCATTTCCTTTACGTGATTTTTTATAATGAAAAGAAGAGGAATCGCCTAATAAGGTTAGGACTAAACCAGATTTAATATTTTGAACCTTTTGCTCATTTTGGCTCAGCCAGGATATTGCTCCAATTGTTCCTGGAACAAAAACGAACCGATAACTGTTTTTCAAATTAAATTTTTTAAGAATATTAGCTAATTGCGTGGCAATCACAATCCCTGATAAATTATCATTGCATAAAGATGGATGGCAAATATGACAACTAAACAGCACCTCTTCTTTCAACCTACCTTTTATTAACAACTCTCCGTATGTAAGCAAACCTTTTTTTAGTTCAGATTCGATTTTAACCTGATATTCTCCATTATCAAGTTGTTCATACAGTTTATGCGGCATACAAAATCCCCAGTTACGATTATAATAAGTGGTTTTATATGGAATCCATTCTGGGTACTCTGGGATAGTAAAAATGTGTTCTTTTAATTCGTTTAAAGAAACCTTTTTATCTACCGGGATACTGTAATTTACAACATGCAAATTTGAATTCTTAAAATCTACTATTTTTTCACCTTTCGAATTTTTTACCCATGCATCTTGTATATTCCACTCCTCAGGTATTTCCCAGTCTAGAACTTTAGTTCCGGATGGTACTTCGCTAATGGAAAGAGGAATATATTCATTTATTATTGAAAGAGTTTCACGAACTCCATCTCCTGTAATACTTCTGCAAATTGGAAATAATCTTTTTGACAATTCAAACATTTCATTTCCAATTTTGTCTAAATCAATCTTTCTGAATTCCTGCGTAAAATACATCTCAGGTTTACTTCTGGTCAATTTCCAATTCTAACGATGTAAAAACCATAGATTAGAGTAAAAGTACTTTTCTAGTAGCATGCTGTATATATTATCAATGCCGCAGTTTCGCAACTGGTACTAAGTCAACATCTAAATAAGGTTCTGATTCTTCTCCTCTTACAACCCTAAAAAACTTTTCCCTTATTTTTGACAATATTGGACCATATGCTTCTAGTTTATTGGTATCTATCATTTTAACCGGCACCACTTCCGCAAGGGTTCCACAAATAGCTATTTCGTCAGCGATTAGCAGTTCTGTTCTGTCAATTGGTTTTCTGACAAATTTTACATTTAAAGAATTTGCCAGTTTTTCAACAAAATCCAAAGTAATACTTTCTAATGCCCCTTCTGTTGACAACGGAGTGTAAACTATTCCATCTCTTACCATAAGTATACAAGAGCCTGTAGCTTCTGCTATTCTCCCCCATTGATTTAAAAGCACCATATCGTCGAAATTTCTACTTTTCCCTTCAATTCTCGCCAACCTGCCAACCTGGTAATTCGTTGAAGTTTTAATTCTTGCCGGCAACATATTATCTCCACTTCTTTGCCATGTACTAAATCCAAGATTGATGGGTTGAGGCTCTTCACAAGGTTGATGATAGGCTGTCATTATTAAATCTGCTTTTGTTCCTTCTCCCCAATGGCCTTCAATTACATATAAAGTTGTACGAATCCACATATCTTTTTCCTTTTGTAACAAGGCACCCATCAATTCAAATACTGCAGATTTATATTCTTCATATGTCCAAGGACAAGGAATATGTAAAAGTTTCGCAGAGCGAAGAAGTCTTTTATAATGTTTTTCTAAGAAAATTAATCCAAACCCATCACCTTTTCGCCAATATCCTTTAATCCCTTCAAAAACATTCAATCCACGCGTAACAGCTTCACAGCCTATATGAATTGTAGCTTCCTCCCATGAAACCAATTTCCCATTCATATAAACAAAATCCGGTCTTTGCAATGTTGCCATTCAATTAAGTGTTTGTGATAATAATCTGGTTATGAACAAATAAAATTTAAAATTATTTCTTTATTATTTGAATTTTCAAAGCAATATCTTTCTCGCAAAAAAAGCTTCTGCAAACTGTGTTGCAGATTCTAGTCCACGGATGCGTGGTAAAGCATTGAAAGTTTTTTCATCAAACCAATGTTTTTTTCTTTGGCTTTCAAATGTTTCCAGGGTAATCCTGTTCTTTTTTGCTAAATATTTTTCCTCAAGGTTAACATAAACATTAGGGTTGCCTAAGTCTCCATCATATTTAGGTATCTCGTATTCAAGGATAAAATTATTTCTCCATGTATTCCAGGTTAAATCACTAATTATTTTGTGGTCCTGATGCCTGTCTTCCCGGTAATGTGTAAAAATTAAATTTGGAGAAATTTCAAACTTTAGTTTTTCAAAATATTCCTTTATTTCCTTCCATTGTGAAGGAAAGAAACCATCGCGAAATGAATTGACAATCACTTTTTTGTTTTCCAAATTCATTAAAAACTTCTCCGCACTAATTTCAGCCTCATTTTTTCTTTTTTCATCTGATGCAAAAACAATCCAGGTAATTTGTTCAATGTTGTATTCCTGGAAAATTTTCAACAAAGTACCGCCAACTCCAATTTCAATATCATCGCAATGAGCACCGAGGCAAAGTACATTTAAAGGGATGTTTTTATTAAATTGTAAATTCATTTATTTTTAACTCTTTGTTTTAGGAAATTTTAAAATTTCAGATTCAATACTATTTTCTTACTTGTTTTCTCCCGTTTCTTTCTTCCGTCTTCCATACTTCCCACGGAGGGTTACCCCTTTCATAAATGTCATCAATTGTTCTTTTATCCTTGAAAGTATCCATACTAATCCAAAATCCTTTATGTTCCCATGAAATCAGGCGTTTTTCATTGATTAGTCTTTTAAATGGCTGGTCAACTAATTCATCCCCATATTCCATATAATCAAATATTTTATTTCTTAAAATAAAGAATCCTGTGTTAACAAGCAGGGATGAAGAACCTGTCTGGCTGATTTTATTAACTGTACCATCTTCATCCTTATCAACAAAATGAAAACTCTGAAAAGACTGATAAGACATAAAGGCGGCAATTTTATCCTTTTTTTCATTGAACCAGTTTATCATTGCTGGAAGGTTCAGGTCTGTTACCCCATCGCTGTAATTGGCAAGAAATACTTCATCATCTTTTAAATATTCCTTTACTTTAAGCAAGCGGGTGCCAATGTTTGTGTTTAAACCGGTATCAACAAAAGTTATCTTCCAATCATGAATATCTGAATTCTGCAATTCAATTTCTTTTCCACTATTTTTAAAAACAAAATCGTTTGACAGTGTTTCATCATAATTCAGAAAATAATTTTTAATATAATCAGCTTTATATCCAAGACATAAAATAAAATCTTTATGGCCAAAATGAGCATAATACTTCATTATATTCCACAAAATTGGACGATATCCAACATTTACCATTGGTTTCGGTACTTGATCGGAATACTCTCTTAAACGTATTCCCTGCCCACCACAAAATAATACAACTTTCATAATAACTTAACTATTTTAGGGTATTAATCCAAAACCTTTAACTCGGGAATTGGAATAACAAATTTGCCTCCCCAATTTTTTACGTAACTGTGTTGTTTTCTAATTTCCTTTTCAAGATTCCAGGGGAGTATAAAAATATAATCAGGTTTTGATTCTTTAATTTTATCAGGGTGTAATATCGGGATGTGGCTTCCGGGCAAATAATTGCCTTGTTTTACAGGACTTATATCAACTGTGTAGTCCAGAAAATCCGTTCGGATACCACAATAGTTCAGAAGCGTGTTTCCTTTTCCGGGTGCACCATAACCTATAACAGATTTGCCTTGTCGTTTTACATCGATTAAAAATTCGAGAATTTTACGTTTTGTTTCCTTTACTTTTTCTTCGAAATCAGAATAAAATTTTAGATCCTCAAAGCCAAGTTTTTTCTCCCGTTTCAACAATTCTGTAACATGTTCTGTAATCTTCTTGTTATCATCATCAGTATGTTTACCAAAAATACGAAGCGAGCCACCATGTGTTGATAACTCCTCAACATCAAAAAGGGTTATTCCATGAAATGCAAAAATCCGGTTAACTGCACTGAATGATAAATATGAAAAATGCTCATGATAAATAGTGTCAAATTGGTTTTTGTCAAAAAGTTGTTGCAAATGCGGGAATTCCATTGTTATCACGCCATCCTTGTTTAACATGATTTTCATTCCAGCAACGAAATCGTTAATATCCGGCACATGGGCCAAAACATTATTTCCGATGAGCAAATCAGCCTTTCCGTATTTTTCCGATAATGTTTTGGCAGTTTTTTTTCCAAAAAACAAAATCTCTGTTCTTATGCCATTTTGCTTCGCTACTTTTGCTACATTACCAGCAGGTTCCACACCTAAAACAGGAATATCTTTTTCTACAAACCATTTTAGCAGGTACCCGTCGTTACTTGCTATTTCTGTAACCAGATTTTTAGTATTTATATTAAATACCGAAATGATTTTTTCTGTATACCGGCGGGTATGTTCTAACCAACTTTCCGAATAGGAAGAGAAATATGCATATTCATCTGCAAAGATTTCATCAGGGCTTGCAAATTCTTCCAACTGCATCAACCAGCAGTTATCACATATAAGAGCATGGAGTGGATAAAACTTCTCCATTTCATTAATACCTTCTGGTTTGACATGTTTTTGACACAAAGGTGACATGCCCAAATCAACAACTCCATAATGAAGTGTTTCGTTACAAAACCTGCATTTGCCAGAGGTTTTTAATTCTTTCATCCTTATTACTTTCTATTAAAGCTTAATTAAATTAGAGTTTTTTGAGAAAAACTTAATCCTGGTTTAAATATTTATAATCAGGAGCATTTCTATCCTTTTCCGACATAAGAAGTGGTTTTATTGGCCACTTAATGTTGAAAGCAGTATCATCCCAGCGAGTTATCCGTCCAGCTTCAGGATTGTAAAACTCAGTCATTAAATAATGAATTTCAGTATTGTCTTCCAGTGTTATAAATCCATGTGCAAAACCTTCGGGGATGTACAACATTTTATAATTATTTTGATTTAGTTCCAGCCCAATCCATTGTTTGTATGTTGGTGAATCCATTCTGAGATCTATAATAACATCATAAATCCCACCCCTAGAACAACTTACTAATTTCGTTTCCTGAAATGGTGATACCTGGTAATGCATTCCACGAAGTGTTCCTTTTTTCGTGTTAAACGAAACATTTGTTTGTTTGATGTTTGTGTTTAAACCAAATTGTTTCATCTCACGTTCGCACCACGCTCGTCCGAAAAACCCCCTTTCATCAATAATTTTATCGATTTCGATTACAAAAGCCCCTTTAAGTTTTGTTTCCGTAAAAATCATCCGTTAATCATGTTTTATCCAATTCCAAAATAAGGTATTATCAAGATGCGAATTTTTCTGAAGTTCATTTATTACATTTAATCTTATTAATTGAGAATTTCTGAAATTTTTATCGGTAAATTTCATTTTCATCAATTGTTCATACAGATCTTCGATTGTAAACTTTAGTTTAAAAACAGGTTGATGGTTGGGAGCAAGTTTTTTGAACAAATCAAAATTAACTTTATATGAACGTTTATCAGGCGGAGCGTCCTGGTTTACTGAAACCTTACACCCCGGTACAACCTCTGAAACCACCTGAGCCAATTCTTTTACCTGATAATTCCATTCGTTGCTTCCTGTGTTGACAGCCAAAAAATTTCCACTGGTTTTTGCATCTCTTTGTATTGCCCAATCAACAGCCCTAGCCATATCTAAAACATTGATAAGTGGCCTCCATGGAGTACCGTCACTTAAAATGTCGATTTTTTTTGAAACAAGTGCTCCTGCAACAAAATCATTAATCACTAAATCTAACCTAAGACGATCACTAAAACCACATGCGGTAGCAAATCTCAAACAGGTTACTTTAAAATGATTATTTACCAAAGATTCCAACTCTTCCTCCGCTGCTATCTTCGACCGTGCATAAGCCGTTAAGGGATTTAATTTATCAGATTCTACTTTGGCATGGTCGTCAGCTTCACCGTAAACACTACAACTTGAAGCAAAAACAAAACTTTTCACCCCTTTTTCTTTTCCAATTTTAGCCATCCTAATTGCAGAATGACAATTGACATCCATTGTTACATCTTCAAACTTGTTTCCCATGGGATCGTTTGAAATTGCAGCCAGGTATACAATTACATCAATATCATCTAATACCTCATGGTTTAAATTACGTACATCCGCAAAAATTTGCTGATTTAATTTTGATTCTGGCAAAAGATTTGTATTTGTTAAATTGCTGGCAAAAAATCCTGTATCATATCCAATTATAACAGCATTTGGGTAACTTTCCCTTAATTTTTTCACAACTCCGGGACCAACGTATCCCATGTTTCCGGTAATTAATATTTTCATTTGGGTAATTGTTTTAATTAATGTTTTCACAAACAGGTTTTACCAAAATATAACTAGATTTTCATGTCGTCAAAAGAAATATTTTCTTAACATCATAAATTCGGTTTGCTGGTCATTAGTTATATTTTTTTAAATGTTGAGAGGAAACATATTATAAAAATAATTGGAAGTCATTGAACTTCATTTCCTGTCAATTAAAATTTATTAAAAACGTTGATGCAAACAAAAGATTAAATGTTTTATATCCAGTATTCGTTTCTATTCAAAACTTTCTTTACAATACTTTTTGCAAGAAACTCCCCGCTGTAATACATATATAATAATGCAGAATCTATTCCTTTTATCTTGTATGTTTTCATTAATCTATTGACTTTTATTATTTTATGCAACGAAAAATTCCTTCTTATATGCGGTAAGATTATTTTAATCTGTGATTTAATAAGCGCTTTATTGTTAGGGAATCCCAACTGCTTATGTAAATTGTAGCGATGATTTATTGCTATTTCTAAAACTTTTTCTTCGGGTCTTCCTGAAGATTCTCCTTTGCCGGTCATTCTGTAGACAGAAAAGGACTCATCAATATAAGCCAGGGGTCCCCATTTGGCGCAAAAGTAATAAATCTTCAAATCGCCGTTACTTTCTATGTCCGGCATATACTTGCGTGCTTCAAACCTGAAACAAATATTTTGCAAACCAGGCATAAGGCCACTTAAGACATCAAACATTTCATAATCTCTTTTTACAAATCTGGTAATCTTATCGGTATTTTTAACTTCGTCCTTTTTACGTATTTGTCCAAAAACTGCTGAATATTTTGGATACTTTTCAAGAAAATCTATTTGTTTTTGGAGTTTCAAGGGATCTATCCAATAGTCATCTCCTTCGCATGTTGCTTCGTATTTTCCTTTTCGCCAACTAAAAAATTCACTCCTTAGTTCTTCTTTATCAGGTTTGACATGGCTATTTTCGGGTTGATAATAAGCTTTAATCAGTTTTGGATATCTCTTTTCATAATCTCTTATAATCTCCGCTGTTTTGTCTGTTGATGCATCATCATGAATAAGTACTTTTACCGGGAATGTTGTTTTTTGCATTAAAATTCCTTCTATACAATCGCGAATGTAATCCTCATGCATAAATGCCATGGTACGGGTATGCACCAAAGGTATTGTTCCCTCTGGCCAGATCTGTTCAGTAATAAGTACAGGTTCTTTTAGCGGGACAAATTTATAACTGAATTCCTTTTTCATTCGTTTATACTATGTTGATTTCTTAAAATAGCTCAATTCTGTCAGGCAGACAGATAAGTAAGTGATAATGTTATGGGATTATATTTTAAAGACTTTATTTATGTCAGTTGCCTTTTCTAAAAAAGCTACAGGATTACATTTGCTTTTCTGGGTTCAATCCCACAACATGGACGCATACTTACAATTCTTACACCGCTGGCTCGTTGAGGACCGATTTTAAGAAAAGTACTTAAGGCTGTTGTGTTTCCTCCCAAACCAAGTGGACCTACATTGCTTTTATTCAATTTTTCAGTAATTTCTTTTTCCAGTTTACTTTGGATATTGTGGTTACCAAAAATCATTGCTTCCATCATTAGAGATGTTGCTTCAAAATGTGAACGACCAATGCCCAAAGCCAAAGTCACAGGAGAACAACCAAGTTTACCGGCTGCTTCAACTGCCCATTCAATTATTTCATCTGTAACCACAGAAACTTTATGTTTATGAAATACCCGAAAGGTCTTTCCCCGAATCTCAGGGCCACCTCCATGCATTAAAACATGCAATCTCAAAATATCCTCTTTTATTGGTTTTATTAATACGGGTGAAGGCAAAAGTGCTCCGGGATCAATATCTAATCCTCCTGACTGATCAATTCTCTGAATATCATTTCCTTTAATAGCCATGGGCCTCCCGGGCAAAGCTCTGAGTCCTTCAGCAACACCTTCATGGATTGCTTTTAAAAGTTCACCATCTATATTTTTTCCGGGGCCAACTTCTAAAAACAGGTGAGGGATTCCTGAATCATCGCATAACGGGCTTCTGTTTTTTTCTGCAACCAAGGCATTTTTTAAAGTAGTTTCCAACATCCATTTGGCACTTGCATTTGTTTCCTTTTCTATTGCCTTCCCATATATCTCCTTCTTGTCATCACTAAAAGCAGAACCGGCGATGATTACACATTCCTTTACTTTTTCAATTATATCCAATTTATTTACCATCATAAATACTTTTTCCATGTGCCGCTGCAATTATTGCAGGGTAATCCTTAATTTCCAATAAATGATACGCTTCCATTCCAAATTCAGGGAAAGCTACAACTTTCCTGCTTAACGTTTTACTGTTAAGAAGTGCCGTAACCGGCGGTATAATAGCATAAACCGAGTTATACTTATTTAATGCTGCAATAGTTTCCTGACTTAATTCTCCTTTACCTAAGTGTATTTTCACACCCGCTTTTGAAAGTTCGGGTATGCTACTTTCAATTTCAAACTTATTACTAGAAGTTGGTCCAACTCCTGCCGGGCTAACAGCTGTATGGAAAATAACCGAGCCTTTTAAATTTATGTCATACTTTGAAAAATCACCCAATTTGATTAAATCTACAATTTTAGGTAAAACCGCATCCCTCCCTGTATAAATAAAGCCTGAAATAGTTATCATATCACCAACAGATAGTTGGTTGATTAATTCCTTCGTTATTGGTGTAACAATTTTAATCATTAATGTAAATCTATATTAATTAAAACGTTCATTTAATTTATTCAAATTGAATAATTTAAAGTTAATCTTTCCAGGTAGTTAACCTACGATTCTATTTTTGTAATCCAAATTTTTGTTAATTTTTAATTCATTCTGAAAAAATAAGAAAAGTGGTTAACTACACCTTCTATCATTTTTAAAGAAATTGTGTGCTGCATCCATGGCCACTTTCACATTATCCCATTTAGTGTGAGATGGAATAGTACAATTAGCACCAATCAGAAACTTTTCGGGTGCTTTTGAAATAACCTTTCTTACTGAATTATAAATTTCATCTTTTGTCCCATCTACAATAATCCCGTTTCTTGATAATCCCCCCATTATTGGACGGTCGAACAATTTATAAAGTTCGTTAATACTTATTGGACCATTTTCCAATTCAAATTCACAATTTACGATGTGCCCGGGATAATCTTTAAATGCTGAATAATTTTTATATTTCCCAATAGTTGTATGAATATGCAAAATATTGCATTGGTAGCCAGTACTTATTTCCTGGCCGATAATTAAATCAAATGGTTTTATATAATTTTCGAAAACAGAATCGGAAACGAACCGGTTTGATTCCCCTCCCTGCGTAACCTGGAAAAAACCATCAACACCAAGTTTCATGCATTCTTTTACATAAATTAGTGTACTTTGATTGATAATTTCCAAACCTTTTTTCACTAGTTCAGGATCTTCATTTAAATGGTTTACATGATGCTTTTTCCCGGTAACCTGACTGGCAAATTGAAGCGGTGAATAAACAGTTGCCAGCACTAATGCATCTTTTTTCCCTTTTTTTACGAGTGCTTTTACGACTTTTAACTGATCAGCATAAAAATCTTTTTTGAAAAATGGTATTTCTTTCCAATCTTTTGGTTTTTGAATTTCATGAACCACTGGGTATTTTTGCTCATATTGTATTTTTAATATATCCAGATCGGCATTTCTAAAAAATCCCAAATGATTATTTACAGCTGACTCTCCAAAAAAATTTCCATTTCCAAAATGCATAAAAAATGCCCCGGGAACATAATCAGTTTTTAGGTTTTCATAAATTAGGCTTAAAATGATTTCTCTTTTATTCTTAAAATTACTTTTCGAACCGATTTGTTTTGGTCTTGACTGATTATTTAATAAACGTTTTTCGGATTTATTCAAATCTGTTTTTTCCATCTTCTAAAGTTCTGTTTTTAAACTGATTGCGATTGGGTGCATTTAATTTTGATTTATCGGTTAAAATATTGTGTTCTTATTCCAACAAATTAGTTTTAGTATCAACACTAACCGATTTAAATTATAAAAACAAGTATGATGTTAAATAAAAAAGAGGCAATCCTTGTTAATAATCGTAAATGTCATTTTTCATTACAGGGTTTCCATTAATATCAAAAACTTCTATTTTATCCAACACCTTTCTAATTTTTAAGCCTAACCCTGATTTAGATTCAGATTTAACAATAAAACTTCCCACTCTATTATTACTGGACAAATCCTTTCCTAACACATTTCCTGTTTCTTTATAAATACAATAGTATTCGATCGCTTTCTTTTTTAAAAGTTCTTCAAGGCCTATCACTTTACCCAGAGTGCAAGGTTTAGCGTAGATAAAAACTGTTTCAAAATAATCTGATTTTACACAAAACTTTTCCTTTTCATTAGATTTATTTAATCCAATTTTTTTATCAATATTAACAGGTATGCCTAAAAACGAGTTTACTGCCGAATCGATTATATCAAAACCCGAATATAGTTTAATATTTTTGTAATTTTCACCACCTCCAATTCGTGGTGCAAATTCAATTATATTAATATTTTCATTTTCGACTATTGCCTGAACCAATAATGGAGTGTTGTCCAAATTAAATATCTCTGCAATTTTATTAAATATTAAATTAAGTTTTGTCATACAATCATCCGAGAGATCCGCAGGCCAAAAGGCGCTTTGTATTTGTTGTATAGGATTATCTTTATCAACAATCATTTTATGCCTTTCCCTTGTCCTTAGAATAATTACTTCTTTATCTTTAATAAAACAGTCAACACCTATTTCTTTTCCTTCTTTGAATTCTTCAATTATCGCGGTGTCATTTCTACTTAGGTTTAAGGCATCTTTTAAATAAGTTTTAAGTTCCTTCTGATTGATTGCTTTTCTAACCCCTTTTGAGCTATTGCCGTCAATTGGTTTCACTATAAGGGGGAATTTCAAAACACTTGAATCGATCTCTCCCAGTTGGCCAACGGTAAAATGTTTTGAAGTTTGAATCCCGTTTGAAACCATAATATCTTTCATTAATTTTTTGTTAGTGACCGAAAGTGCAGTATTATAACTATAAGGTCGAGGTAAATTCAGTTTTTCGGCTACATAACAGGCGGTAACATTAGCCTGGTCAATACAGGCAGAGATAACAAGGCAGGCATTTCTTTTTTTTGCAATCTCCAACACTTTTTCTTTATCAAGTGTGCTTTCGCGAATATGTTCGTCAGCGTCAAATATTGCAGGCGGAGATTCATTATAATCAATAAGAATTGTATAATACCCCCTATTTTTAAGGTTACGGATTAACTCTTTATGAGGATTAGTCCCTCCCAGTACAATAGCAATCTCCCTAGTCACAGTTTTCATAAAGGTGTCTTTAAAATTAGATGGGATTGTTATCTCAACTAAACACTAAACTTGTAATTATTTAAATTGTCAATTAAAATTTACTATTCTTTTTTATAACATTTGTAATTAAAACGTGTATATCTCTTTTCTCATAACGTTACAACCATTAATATCAAACACCTCAATCGCTTTTATAGATTTTTCAATTTTTTTTGCAAGGCCTTGTTTACTTGATGACTTTACTAAAAATCCTGCAACCCTGTTATTACTTGACAGGTCATTTCCTATTTTTGTTCCAAGGAATTTAAATATATTAAAGTGTTCAATTATTTTTTTTGCTATAAGCTTTTCGTAACCAGTAATATTACCAAAAACACATGGAGTAGTATAAATAAATACATCAGAAAAATAATTTTTACTTTTTTTATGTTCAAGATTAACTTTTAAACCTAAATAAGAGTTTATTGCTGCATCTATTATATCAAATCCTGTGTGAAGCCTGATGATATTATATCCATCCCCCCCACTTATCCGGGGTGCAAATTCAAGAATGTAAATTTTATCATTTTTTAATATCGCCTGAATGAGTAATGGAGTATTATCGAATCCAAAAACCTCAGCAATTCGTTTGGCTATTATTTCTAATTTTTTTAGTTGAGTTTCGTTTAAATCTGCCGGCCAATATGAACTTTGAATTTGTTGAACCTGATTTTCATTGTTTAATAAAAGTTTTCTTCTTTCTCTTGTGGTAAAAATCGTAATTTCTCCATTTTGAACGTAACAATCTGCTCCAATTTCCACACCTTCAATAAATTCTTCAATTACAGCCCCGTTACTTCTACTTAATCTTAACGCATCTTTTAAGTAATGTTTCAGTTCCTTTTTTGTATTAGCTTTTTTTACGCCTTTTGAACTATTACAATCAGAAGGTTTAACGATTACCGGGAAATTCAATTTATCTGTATTGAAATTATTCATGTCGTTTACTATTACATGTTTTGGGGTAACAATTCCGTTTTGAACCATCTTTTCTTTCATCAATTGCTTATTGCTAACCAATAAGGCAGTCTGATAACTGTATGGTGCTGGTAAATTCAACTTTTCGGCTACATAACAAGCTGTTACATTTGCCTGATCAATGCATGTTGCAATAACCAGATTTGCTTTTCGATTTTTTGCAATAAATAATACTCTTTCATTATCCAATGTGCTTTCCCGGATATGTTCATCTGCATCTACTTTTGCTGGTGGATTTTCCGTATAGTCAATTAGGATTGTGTAATATCCTCTGGACTTTAGATTATTAATTAATGTTTTGTGAGGGAATGTTCCACCAAGTACAATTGCAACCTGATTTTTCATAAGTTGAATAAATTGGAAATATAGAAATAATATCAGGAGATTACTCCATCAAATTTTTCATGAAATTTTGTTTTGACTTTTTAAAGTCCAATTTCAAACAAGGCATACCCGTCCTCATACCTTTTTTTATTTTTATTTCAATAAAACCCGGTCCATTTTGCAAAGCAAGAGTATGAATTGCCCTTTCTAAATCTTCCACAGTTTTCACCGCACTTCCAACTGTGTTATAACCTGAGTTTTGAGCAATTCCGGTAAAATCAATTAGTATACCCGCAGATTGTTGACCACCAACTGATTCATGTACTCCATTGTTCAAAACAATGTGTAAAAAATTCTTTTTCTTAATTATTCCGGTTGTGGCAAATGACCCTAAATGCATTAATGCGGATGAATCCCCTTCAATACATACTACTAATCGATTTTTTGTACCTGCCCAAATACCATGTGCAATAGAAGAAGTATGCCCCATGGCTCCAACATTTAAAAAATCCTTTTCATGACCTTCATTCCGAATGTTTCTGGATTCATATAGCTCTCTTGAAGTCCTGCCCGTTGAACCCACATATACTGCGTTTTCAGGTAAAAATTCAAGAACTTTTTTAATTGCCTCTTCTCTAAACATTAGTTTTGAGCCATTATTATTAAAACTTTCTTTTTTCCCGTTGGCCAATATTCCTTTTTTTACAATTAAGGCTACTGCACTATTTATTTCTTCTGAGGTTCTTTTTGCCCATTTCAATTTGTTCACTGCATCGTCAATATTATGTTCCAGAATTTTGAATGGTATATCCATATCATTAAGCAGTGTAGGTGTTAAAGCTCCTTGCTTTTGGTGTTGAATGTGATCCAAAAGATCAGGTTCACCTCGCCATCCAATCAGAAGTACCATTGGAATTCCATAAACATCCTTATCAGTCAATGAAAGAAAAGGATTTACAATATTTCCCAACCCCGAATTCTGTAAATAAACTAATGGGATAGTTTTTGTAGCAAGGTAAAATCCTGCGGCTAGGGCAATCGCATTACCTTCATTCGCTGCTATTATATGATGGTTTTTTGACCATTTCTCCTCAACATACAAACAAAAGTCATTGAGCAAAGTATCCGGGATACCTGTAATAAATTCAATTCCCTCCTGTTTTAAACAGTTGAGGAACTTTTCTTGATTAATCATAATAAATGTCTAGTTTTAATTAATTGGGTATGAAAGACATATAACTCTGAATCGAGTTTACAAAAAGCGATAAAGATTATTTAATCTGGTATCTATATTCCAAACGATTTCAATTATTTTTTGAATTTCTTTTTTCTGTTTTCCGGCATAGTTAGCCAACGATCTAAATTTTTCTTCCAGTTCAACATCTGTAAGCGGATTTTCTGGCTCACCTTTGGGAAAATCTACCTTGTTTTGGTAGCTTTTTCCATCTTTTGTATTGATTTCCACCAATGCAATACTTTTATCAGGAAATAACTCTGTAAATTTATCATTTGAAAATACCTTTACTTTTTTAGTTAATGATGAAATTATTGGATCTTTTATTTTATCGTTCGAAAACTCTTCAATATCAGCTTTACCTGATAATGTTGCCACCGCAAAGCTATATGGAATACTCATTTTTGCTGATGACTCTCCCGGTATTATTGTATGGTCGTGATTGAAAACTGCCAATTTATAAGTGCT
>ENA-ORCQ01000142-ORCQ01000142.1-marine-metagenome-genome-assembly--contig:-NODE-142-length-40954-cov-4.226925_pt1 | contig 40954 bp, 32 predicted proteins | sample MGYA00237780_ERZ508510 | MGnify/ENA primary metagenome ERZ508510 (study PRJEB26181, sample SAMN06268981) | marine metagenome | isolation source: Tt an E2 anaerobic enrichment on eucalyptus from sediment...
TTCATTTTTTGGGCTTGTTCATCCAACACCTGTTGAGATAACTCCTCCCAATAAAATCGTAAATCTCTTTCCGTTGGGAACAATCTTAATCCAATAAATTGTCCCGGAGAAAGAAATAAGGATGAATTTGAACCAAGTTCTTTAATGTATTTTTTGATTGATTGATGAGTAAGATAACTGGTTGTAAATACATGTTGAATTTTGGCATCATAAATTTTGGATGTTTTGTTGTTTTTTGCCAAATGAATATCAATAAAATTTCGATGTTCTTTTCCAAATTTAGAGAAGGGATGAAGCGATTTTACTACACCGGCACCTTTGGTCCATCTGCTTCCCACTCCTCCGGCAAGCGTAATAATTGCCAGTTCTCCTTTTTTTATTGCTTTTTCACCTGTTTTTAAATTTTCCTTATTTGATGAGCCTTTACCAATTTCGGAAACCTCATTATTTTTAACATCGGTAATTTTAATACCAGTTCTGAGTCTGTTTTGTGCCAATCCAATCTGCCCTGATTTTAGTGCAGATTTTATTGTTTCATGAAACTCCGGATTAAAACCATTATTTTCCAGTAGAAAACTTAAATCCTGACTTTTTTGGCTTTCTGTTTTTGAGTCCGGAATCATTCTTTCAAATAAACCGGAAATAAACAAATTGTATGACCCTTTGGTTTTCTGGGATTTTGATAAAGCCTGAAGTTCGTTTTGCCTGCTATTGCTTAACTTACCGATATCTTTTTTTAAAATTCCGGGCATAAGCAAAGTATAATACTCCATCGGAGGTAAAGCTTTTTCTCCCGATTTCAAACTGGCAAATGTTCCTTTTTCATTTATTTTAAAATCGTAAACCACAGGATTCATGGCAAAAGGAACTGCACTTTCCAAATCTTTTTTTATTTGAAGCATAGTTTTCGAAAGCCAGTCTTTTGCCTTATTTTTTATTTCAGGAGCAAACATAAATCCCATTCCTCCACCAGACATTCCTCCCATCATCCAGAATCCCCAAAAATGTTTTCCAAATTCTTTTTTGGTTTTTTCTATAATTCTTTCAGTGTAGGCTGTTGTAGCCCAGGGGATTATATTCTGAATCGGGCCATCAAAGTTTTGTTGGGTTAATTCACCAAGTTTTTTAATGTTTCCCTTTTTCAATTGTTCAACTATTTTATCAAAAAAGCTTAATGCTTTTTGTCTAGCTTTCCACTCATTTTCGGAACGTAACAGATATTTTTCGGTAACCATTTCCAGTATTGGACCAACGTCCTGAGCCATTCCTCCATGAACCATTACCAGAGATTCCTGTAATTTTTGTTTGGTAATTGCAGAAACATCTTCTTCAGATAATATTTTGTGATTTGGCAATAGTCTTCCTTTGCTTACATTATACTCAGGATCATTGTTTTGAGCAATGCTTCCTTTTATGGTTTTAATACCGGGCCAAACACCTCCTGAGTCCTGCCAACCTCCACCGGAACCTCCCAGCCATTCTCCAAGAATTGCTTTAGCTGCTACCAATCTTCTTTCTTCTTCTTTCAATTCTCCTTCAATCCCGGAAGTTTGCCCGGTTGCTCGCAAACAAAGAGAAATAATAGAGGCCAATAAATTTGTAGATACAGCTAAACGTGATCCTTTAGGAATATTATTAACCTTGCTTATGATTTCAATACCTAAACCCGGGCCAATCATTTTTTCAAACAAAACGCTTACAGGCAGATCAACCCCTTCCATTGCAGGAGGAACTATGCCCGAAGCAATTAAAGCAGCTTTGAGAAGACCAAGATAATCTTTTGCAAAATCAAAAATTTCCGGAATTCTTTGAATGTCGGCTGATGCTTCTAAATCAGTACTAACCAGTCTTAATACAGGTTCGTCGATAATCCTGAAATAGGTTTCAATAGGTGGAACCGGTTTGTTTTTTGTATTTGAAATACAAAGGTCTACAGAAATATTTAAAACCTGCGCACCTTCAGGATAATCCATCCCCAGAAAGAAAATATCACTCCAGCAACTGTGTGTTAAGTCCATTCTAACCGGTGTCTCCTCTTTTAATAAAGGAAATAAACCGGACTTATCTTTTTGAATTAATTCTTTTCTGATTTTTAATGGATGATCTTCGGGGTGACTGATACGAAACATCCAATTATTTCCAGGTGTAGTACGAACACTTCTTTTTACCTGGTCAGCCAGTGTTTGAAATCCAAGTTTATAATAAGCATTTGACAAAGCACTGGATAATCCTTCATTAATGCCATTTTGGGATTGAATTTCAAGTAAAATTTTTATTGCTTCTTCAAATCTTCGATTAAGTATATGATCGTGAGCAGCAAAAGGTGTAATTGCAGTGCTGCTTATTTTTGCACTTTCCGGAATATAGAATCTGTGTATGGCATACAAAAAGAATAATGCACGTACTTTATGGTATAAGTTAGAACTTGAGTTTCTGAACTTTTCAAGATGGGCACACTCTTCTAATAATTCCTTTTCAGATTTTCCTTTCAATAGGGATTCCAAAGATTGATTCCGTTTTTCGGGAATGTCGGAAATAATTATATCAATAAGATTACTCATTAGCAACAACCTTTATTATTGATATCTTTTTCAACAAAAAATTGTAATAATTCAGTTAAAAGGTAATCCCGGTCTTTTCCTGAAAGAGATAATGCCAACTGAGCTTTTAAGAGACCGTAATCCTGTCCGATATCATAACGCAAATCTGTTTTTTCGAGAGCAAGATATTTACTGTTTTGCGAAAGTCTGTCCAACGACTCGCTTAATCCAAGTTTAATCTCAGGGAACTCATTATTTTCCGTTTTTAACAATTCCAGAAGAAGGGGTGTAAACACATGCATTCCATAGAAACACAGATAATAACCGGCGCGAAGACCAGGAACCATAAGGTTTTGTTCTGCATAGGTAGGTGTAGGTTTTTCATGAACTTTTTTTATTTGAAAAAGATTTGACTCCCCCTGAATTCTTTCCGCTTTAACAGTACCATAGTTTCCAATATTATTTTCCCTGGTTGATTGAACAGTTGAAACAGAACATTTCTGTTTTTCGGCTATTTCTACTAGTTGTTTGGCTATGTTTTGTCCTGTCCGGTTTACATACAAATGATCGCCAACAAGATGTAAAAAAGGTTCACTATTTAAAAAGGATTCTGCACTTAAAATTGCCTGACCGTAACCGGGCTTTTTATTTTGATGAATAAATTTTATTGACGAATAAAGTGAAGAATCCAATACTTGCTTAAAACTTTTTTCATCATCAGGTTGAATTACAATCCCAATGTCATTAATACCGGCAGTCACTATTTCGTTGATAAGAATTTCAAGAACTGTTTTTTGCTTCCGGTCCCTGTCAATTAAGGTTTGTAATGGAAGTTTTCGTTGGTCAGGACCCGCAGCAGTTATTAGGGCTTTGGTGATTTTCATATTATTGTAGGTTGAAATTTATGTATGTTAATTGAAATATTCCTTAAGTCCCCGAGATAATCGTTTTTGCCACCACTCTTTATCAATTATCCGTACATAAATATTCTTCAAAGTGGATTTGTCAACAAAGGCTTTCAGAAACCTGTCGTTTATCAAATAAATTAATTTGTAAGCATTTATAAGCATAAAATGAATTCGGGGATGGTTTAAATACCAATTTTGTTTTATTAAAAAGTTTTTACCTTTTTTTGAGTAACCAAGGGTGCTAATTTTAAGATTTATTAATTCAGAAATAAAATCAAAATATATTGTTGCTTTTTTTTGTTCTTTAATTTCACTTAAAACATCATTAATATTTACTCTTTTTAAAAGTAAATAAGAATCGTACAGATCTCTCAGGGGAACTAATTTTATCGCGTGACCTTTATTTGTGAGTTGGCCGTGAATAAAGTTGTGAATTATTTTGTGCTTATCTGAGGGTACAAAACAATTTGTTTTTGAAGAAATTTGTTTTTTTTTTCTAAAAATACTTTTTGACGAAAATTCTTTAGCATATTTCGGTATAACAGGCAATCGGTGAAGCTCAATATCAGCAGGTACATCGTCACGATACATACGCGGATAATCCTTTAGAGTATCTATACCATCATAAATTTTTAATTCGTTTTTATAACCCAATTTGAACAGCAACTCTGCAGAAACCAAAAAATCTTCATCTTTCACTAAAATATCAATATCACCCATCATCCGGTCTGCAATATTACAATAAAGGTTATCCATTAAATTAGCAGCTCCTTTCAGGTAAACTGGCTTAATTTTAGCTTTATGAAACATCTGATTTATTTCTTCGATTTGCTGTAGAATTTTTTTATTGCGTTTGATGTTTAATGTATAAATTTTATTTAAATGGTCATTTAAATCTTTTGCTAATTGATCTGTTAATCCGATTTCTTTCAACCGTCGGTAAATTGCCGGTAAAACCAAATGGTTACTATTTAAATGAATAAACCGGAGTAAATTTTTCTCATTCCGGATTATTATGGTTCTGACCTCTTCTTCTATTTCTGAAAGGTCATCACTAATTAAGGTTTTAAATGAAATAAAATAAAGTTCAGAATTTTTCAATGTTAAATGAATTATGATGATAATAAGATTATCCTTTAAATTTTCTTAAAGTGATTTAATGATGGAGAAATAAAATTTGCTGAATGATTAAATAAAATATTGAAAAACCGGGATGCTTAATAATCAGATCTATTATACAACTGAGGTAATTTACGCAGATTTTTAGCTACCAGTACCGCTTGTGGGAAATGAAATCCATTTTTTCTGAGCGCCCTTATGTCTTCCTTTGATTTTGTAATTAACTGTTTGAAATTTCCTGTACTAGCTCCGCCAATCCTCATTTTTGTAATAACCTTAGGCAAATATGTGAGTTTGATTTCTTTATCCAACATTACACGTAACATAAAATCGTAATCTCCAGCTATTTTAAATGAAGTATCAAATAATCCATGTTTTTGATATACTTCTTTTTTTAGAAATAGTGTTGGGTGAGGTGGCGCCCATCCATACTTTATATTTTTATAATAAAAAGGAGAACTATGCCAGGCTCTTGTGATTTTATCTTCCCGATTTACAAAAACCAGATTTCCGTATACTCCATCAGCATTAGAAGTTTGAAACAATTTAACAATATCATTTATGATATTTGTTGAATAAAATTGGTCATCGGAATGAAGAAATCCGATAATGTCACCATTGGCAATATTAATGCCTTTATTTAAGGCATCATAAATGCCGTTGTCGGGTTCTGAAATGTAATTTGTTACAGTTGGATAAGTTTTAATGATATCTAATGTTTTATCAGTAGAAGCTCCGTCAATAAATATGTGCTCAATGAATTTGTAAGTTTGATTGGCCGCCGACTGAAGGCATGAACTAATGTTAATTTTGCTATTATAGGTAGCAGTTATAATGGAGATTTTCATTATTTTGTTTTAAAAAATCACTAAATGGAGAGTTTTTTTTGTAATTCCTCAGTATTGAGGTTTTCATTATTAAACAATTCAAGATTCTCTCTGAGTAATTGCTCCGGTAGATTCCACCATTGAATAGATAGCAGGTTATTTATTAACGATTTTTTGAAACGATATTTAACAATTCTAGCCGGAACACCTGCAACTACGGCATATGGTGGAACGTCTTTAGTTACAATTGAGCCAGCTGCAATAACAGCACCATTACTAATTTTTATTCCTCCTATCAATAATGCACGACTTCCTATCCAGACGTCATTTTCTATTATCACTTTTTTATATGGATAATGAGTTGTGTGATTATTCCATGTACTACCTGTTGCATTAATCTTTTCCAAAAAAATTGGAGATGTTGATAGTTTTTTTAAATCATGGTGTGCAAGCCCGATCTTGGAGTAATGTCCGATTGAACAGAAATTTCCAATTTCAGCAAAAACAGACTCACTACCTTTGGTTAAATAAGTATACCTTCCAATTTTTGAATTAAATACTTTTGCTCCCCTGTGTATTTTTGCCTTGTTTGAAACATACGAAACATTATCGATTAGTGAAAAGATTGAAACCGCCGGATTTATAATGTTTTTTAACCAACCCAGAATATATTTGTACATTTTAAAATAATATTAGTATGTTAAAAATTAATCTTTTACAAACTCTATAGCATCCAGTAATCCCTTTGCCATATCAACTGGTTTTGTTCTGTTGTTATAATAATTTTTTGCATTTTCTCCCATTTTTATGTACTTATCTCTATCATTTGAGATGTCTATAATCACTTTTTTAATTTCCGATAATTTATTCAGTAAAATCCCATTAAACCCATCCAGAATATTTAATCTTTCTCCTCCTGTAATTGAATCATTCATTGTTATAAAAGGAACACCATACCCAAAGCTTTCCAATACTGATAATCCTGCTTGAGTCGGAGAAATACAGGCAACAGCTTTTTTAAAATACAAAGATTTTTCTTCTATATCGTAAATTGGACCTACCAAGAATATTTTTTTACTGAAATCATTTTCTATAATCCATGTTTTAACCTTTTCTAGTTCTGTACCTCCACCAACTATATTTAATGGTAAAATATCATGATTAATTTCAAACGCTGATTTATAGTTTTCCAAAAGTGTTAATATTCCTTTTTGTGAATATAACGACCCTATAAATAACAAACTGTCTTTTTTAATCTTATTATTTAATTTATTATTATATACTTCTACCGTATTAATAGCCACAAATAGTTTTTCTGAATCAAAACCCCTGTTTTTATATTTGTTTATAGGATAATCTGTATAAAATATCAAAGCATCTGCCCGTTTGTAAAAGAAGTCCCTTACAGTATCCCATTTTGTAACAGTATCAAATTTTTTATTATAAGAAGCTGAAACTCCCGGAGACCATAATATAACTTTATATCTTCTTTTTTTTCTGAAAGCTAATGTGCTCAGACTGAGCCAACCTATATCACCGTAAGCTATAACAATATTAAAATTATTGCATAATTTATGAATATTATTCTTGTGAATAACAAAGCGGCCAAATTTGTAAATTGGTAAGAAATGTGTATTAAAATTCAAATCGTTTTTTGATTCTACTCCAATAGAATATGCAACTGTTAATTCAACCTTTTCCGCAATTATTTTAAATATTGGTATTCTGTAATGAAATAATTGATTATAGAGAATAAGAACTTTCATTTATTATTAGTTGTAGTTAGATTGTGGCAAGAGACTTTTTCAACACCTAAAATATTCTATAAAGAGTAAAATTTTTTCAAAATAAAAGCATCAGTTTGATCACTTGAACGTTTTTAACATTCTTCTTAAAAGAAGGAATTAAATTAATAATTTAAAATTTTATGGTTTGACCAAATAAAAACCAAAACATATCTTTAGATAACATATCGAATTTTAATATATCCATATTAAATAAAGCATTTATACCTTTCAATTAATATTTCATTTTTAATAATAGTTATTCAGAAAACCGACCCTAAATTACATCGTCGGAATTTGTTGGTTCTGTTTCTTGTAGTGTTAGACGTAATTTTGGAACAGTACTAACTAGTGCTATTGATATCCAAAAACCAGTATTAAAATATAAACTACCGGATGTAATTCCTGCTATTATGTTAGGAATAAGAATATAAGGAATGGCCTCCTTTTGCTGTTTTAGCATATTTCTCAAAGCTAACAATAGGCCAGTAAAAAATGGGATTGCCCCCACTAATCCTACTGATTGTAGTACTTCAAGGTATATGTTGTGAGGGTAAAAACCATCATAGTCGTTGATTATTTTATCTCCTAATATTGGGTGATTTAAAAATTGATTCCAGGCTGCAGCCCACTCAAAATCACGTGCTTCTTTTACTTCGAATGTTGAGTTGCGGTTAGCAAGAAAATCAGTAATCCGTCGAAAAGCTTCAAAATTTTCATTCCAGTCTATTTTCCCTACAATTAAGATAGCTACGATAATACCTATTATATAATAATATACAGACTTTCGTTTTATTCTTAATGAATTAGGGCGAAATGCATAAAGTAAAAATAGTAAACCCAAGATAGTGCCAATCATCGGGCCGCGTGAAGCGCCCATTACCAAGTTCAAAATACCTAAAAGCAAAGCTGCATATTTTATAAATTCAGGTACATTAAGGCTATTCCTTTTTATCAAAAATGCTGAAATCAATATTAAAATTTCACCAAATAAAGAAATTGTAATTGTATTAATTACTAGCGCTGTATCATCGCTACCGACTATTGATGCCCTTAAAAGGAAAATTGCCAGATTAAATCCGTTATTCTGAATAATTGTTATAGCTGTTATCAAGATATTGGATAGTAAAGCTGTATAGAAAAAATTTCGAATCAAAAAATTAGTACATATATGTTTTGAACCTAATGTAATTGCAATGAATGGTAGAAAACAATTCCCGATTGCAAATGACAAAATAGCAATTGAACCATAATCGCCAACAGTTACATTATCAATTATTACGTCATTTACCAGTCGAATTATGTAAATAATCCAGAATATCAAAAAAAAATGATTGGCCAGACTAATGCGCTGGACAAATAAAAACTTGTTTTTGAAGAAAAAAAGTAGTACAATTAAAACAATTAAAATCCGATAAACTATATTTATTGGTGTTGAGGATGAATTCACAACAATTGAAAATGATGCAAAAACAGGATATGCAACAAGCACTAAAACTGCCATCCAGCTTAATAGTTGATTATTTGTAATTTTAATAGTGGTCGGGAAATAGGCCATTTTAATTTACATTTATTTTTCTACATGCGATTTGTTTATAATCATACAAAGAGCTTTATAATAAAACAGTTTAAATATTTTCAAGAATAACTTTTGCAAAATTGTTAACCGAATGTTCCTCAATATATTTGTTATTAACTTTATAAGTTTGTCGCTCTTTTATGCAACTTGATATAGCATTTGCAATTTCTCTTGCACTACCGTCTTTAATAAGGTATCCACCCTTATATTTTGAAACCAGATTTCCTAATAATCCTTTGTTAACAGCAATAACGGGTTTTCCTGATGCTAAGGCATGTCCTAAAACTCCACTGGAAGCTTCAACGAATTTATTGGGTAATAAAACAAAATCAACTTGTTCGAAATAACTTTTCATTTGATTGTCCGGAATAAATTCATTCCTGTAAACAATTTTTGTTAATGGCTTTTGGGAATGAATTAAATTCATTTTTAGGTTTATCAAATCATTTATTGCAGCATCTGCTTTTCCTATAAAAAGTATTGCAATCTTTGACATAGTTTTATTATCCAATTTTTCCAATGCATAAAGAATTTCATTTGTACCTTTTCTAATGGAAAGTGAACCAAAATGTAAAAAAACTTTACGTTTTGGTTCAATATTATGTACTTTGAATATTGAAAATTTTGGGTCTGCAACTATATCTGGAACTGGGTCAGGTAACATTTTAAAATTATCAACCTTAAATCTTTTGTTTAAAAAGTTAGCTGTGTAGATATCATTTAATATATAAATTATGGAAATGCTTTTATTCAAAAGAAATAATCTGGTTTGTAAGATTTTTCTGGTATGTTTTAATTGACTTATGGTTGAATTGTTGTCCATCTTTAAAAATGGACGAAATAAGATACCTCGAATAAGTAATTTTGGTCTTTTAAAAATAAGGGCAAATTGAAAAATATTAAAGGACAATAAAATTACCTGTTTAACACTATGCCTGACTGCGTAATGCTTCATTAAATTGTAAAAGCCAAAAGAACGTTGGAATAGTTTCCCGCTCATTACTTTAATAAATTCATTTTGTGAAACATGAACAAAATTAATATTGTCAGAGGTCTTGGCCATTGCGATTATTCCCGGAAAATTTTTGTGGAAGTTATAATGAACAATAAAAATGTATTTATTTGATAATCTGTTCTTGGCAATATATTTTACCAAGTGGCCAATATACTCAGAATGATGTCCTGTTATTTCGATATCAAAAATTAAAATATTTTTCAATTAATTAGCTTTTATATTTCGAATGAAAACTGCTGGATTTCCTCCCCATATTTCATCATCCGGAACTGATTTTGTAACTACTGAACCTGCTGCAATAACACTTCTTTTCCCGATAACTACCCCTTTTAGTATAATTACTGAAGCGCCTATGAAAGCCCCTTCTCGGATAATAACTGGTGCAATTTTTACTGCATTGTCTCCCTTAAAAATCCTTTCGTTATATTCAATTGAATGAAAATCTGAATCGTAAATTTGGCACCCACCTCCAATCAATACATTTTTTTCAACAATGATTTTGATTTTTGAATAGAATAAAGTATTAGATATACCAACGTTTTCACCAATAATAATTTCGGAATCAGGTGATAAGTAAAATGCGGTTTTAATTGCTAATCCAACAGGATTTGAACTGTAACATGAATTTATTATGATGTTTTTCCCAAATTCTAATCTGCCTGAGCCTCTTATTGAAAGGATGCCATAAATTTTTGGAAATTCCTCATAATTAACATTCCTATAATATATTGTTATATGGTTAATCAAAATTTGAGGAATGGAAATAATAAATTTTAATATTCCAGTCATTTTAACTAAAAATTATATCGTAGCTTAAGTATTTTGGAGAATTTAAAACAATAACTATGGATTATTGATTAGAAATCATTTTCGAAATATTTATAAAAATCAAAGGTTTTTTTGGTATTTGTTTCAAAGTTAAAGTTCATTTTTGCAAATTTAATACCATTGTTTCCCAATTCTTTTCGTAATTTAGGATTATCTCCTAGTTTAATAGCATAATTTTTAAAGGAGATTTGATTGTCGTATAGATAGCCGGTTTTCTTTTGTTTAACAAGTTCATTTACTCCTTCAATATTAGATGCTAAAATAGGTAACCCAAAAGCTGATGCTTCAATAATTCCTCTTGCAAAATGAGGTTGAGTAAAAGGACAAACAAAGATATCCGCAGTTTGCAATAATTGTCCTACTTTATTTTGAAACGGTAAAATATGAATATTTGTCGATTTATTTATTTTCAGATTATTAATATTTTCTGCTCCTGCAAGTATAAAATGATAATTTTGCTTTTCTTTTATAATTACCTCAGCCATGTCATACAATTCCCTCCATCCATTGGCAGCCGAAAATCGGGCTAAATATAGAAATACAATATCTTCTTTTTTTATCATTAGTTTATCTCTATATAAATTCTTTTGTTCACTTATTTTCATAGGATCTACATCTACGAAATTATATATTACTTCTTGTCTAATTTTGATATTTTCTCTAGGTATTTTAAGGGAATCCAACCCATATTTATAAATTCCAATAAAACCATCCACATTTCTTTTTAAAAAAAAACGGAGAGGCCATCCTAAAAAACCTTTTTTTATGACTTCTCTCACATGACAGATTACCGGTAGTTTTTTATTCACCAGTTTAGCAGCTATTGCGAAAGATATTAAAGAGGTTGAATTTAAATGAATTAAATCCGGTTGTAATTTCCTGATATGTTTTCTTGCATTTATAATACTTGGAATAAAATATACCCAATTACGTATAATTAATTTTAAAGTTAAATTTACACCTTCTGTTCCATGAAATGGTCTGCAATGTTTAACTAGTACAGGATTAATTCTAGATTTAGAGAAAAGGATATTTGCCGGACCATCCTCAATGTTAATTAGTAAAGGTACGTACTTGTTTCTTTCTATACTTCGTAATAAATAATTGAGACTGCGTGGGGCTCCCCCAAGTCCTCCAGAGTGATGAATAAAGAGGATGCGCTTTTTCATTTTAAGATAAAAGAAATTCTAATTTATTTAACAGTAGTTACAGAGCTAATTTTAACAATTCAGGCATCTCATCACTTCTAACAAATAATTTTTAATTCGTAAAGTGAAGCTTTAACTGTTACACAAAATTGTAGCCTTCTCCTTGTATAGAATAAGAAAAATAGCTACTAATTTTTTTGAATTTTGTGTTAAATTTTTTATTCCAAAGTTTAACAATATATTGCTCTCCTTTTCTATGTGTGTCATCTAAAAATATGTTATATTTTTCATTTAAATTATTTTGTAGAAATGGAACAGCGGGATACCGTGAGAATTGATTTTCTTTTTTGTATGCCAAAGGTCCATCAATTAAAATAATATCAAAAAATCTGTTCTTTATTACGTTCTTGATTATTTCGGAATCATACCACATTGTGTTACTTAAACTCAATTTGCATTTTTTTAACGGTGCATGAATGAATTCCACTTCATTAATATTTTCATTAATTAAATAGTTCTTTACTATTTTTATCCATTTTTTGTCATGATCAATTGATGTAATTTTGATGTCCAACTTGTTTAACTTTATAAATTTAGCTATTAAAATAGTAGAGATACCACTACCAAACTCTAAATAATTTTTTCTTTTATTAACTATTAAATCATTCACAATTGCCCACAATGAATTAAATTGCAAGCTTGATTTTGTGTAAGGGAAATATTTTTCTGGCAGATAAGGTCTTAAGAGCTCTAAAGCAAGATTCTCCCGTATAGATTCTTCAATATAGTCCGGGTGTAAAATTTTCCTTTTATTACGATTTACAATTCCTCTAAAATTTATATGCATTATATACTATTTATTAAAATATTGTTATTTGATTATGTCTTCTATCATATAGAACGAAATAACATTCTATGTGAGGTCATTTTCGAATAAAGTTCAAAGTATTTTTAAAATTTGGAATACATGCAATTAAATAGTCAATAAATTTCACATGTATCATTTTTTGTATTAAAAAGAACCAGTGAGGGTAAAATAGTATTGCCATGTTTAAACTTAAAGCTATTGCAACAAATGCGATAGAAAACTGACAACTTAAAAGAATTATTAAAAATGTAATTGGAGACGTTATAAGAAACCAAAAGAATTCTTTATCTGTTCTACCTGTGGCAACAATTAGGCTGCCAATAGGATTTCTTAGTGCAATAAAAATCATATAAACGGATAAAATTCTAACAAGAATTACAATATTATCAAATCCTGGACCATAAACAATCCGAACAATTGGTGATGCAAATAAAATAATAAACATGTATATAGGGATATTTATAGTTGCAACAATATTTACTAGTTTTAAATAGTTATCTTTTAACTGCTGTAAATTTTTTTGATATTTCGCTAAAGTGGGAATGGATACTTTTGTTAAAATAGGATTTATGAGTTGCGTTGGTCTGAATACTAATTGTTTTGCGAGACTATAACCACCAAGAATTTCAGTTCCAAAAAATTTGCCTATGATTAATATATCTAAATCTCGATTTAAATAGTTAATTATTTGCCCTCCAAAGTTAAAAAGGCCTATTCGGAAAAAGGGTTTTGTCTCCCTAAATGAAAAATGCAATTTCAATCCATTTGTTATTACTCCATTTATTAAAAAAAACAAATTTGAAACTGCAATTAAAGCAAGTGCCGAATAAACCAACGAATAAACTCCATATCCTTTCATTGCAAGTAAAATAGAGATTAACAGGGAAAAAAGGGAGGATATAATTTCTGTAATTGAAATAAATTTAAAATTCAATTTTTTTTGTTCTATAATTCTAAATTGTTTTCCAAATGCTGAAATAATAAAGCTAAGTCCCATTAGGGGAAGGATAGTTAATAATTCTTTCTCCTTGTAAAATATAGAAATAGATGGGGTTATTGCGATTGCTAAAAAATATAATGCAATACTGATAAGAAAATTTAGCCAATACAGACTTGCATATTCATCATTTGAAATTTTTTGTTTGTGTAAAATCGCTGAAGGTAAACCCATGTCTAAGGTAAGTGTAAAGAAAGTTAGAATAAATGTTACAATTGCCATTAAACCAAAATCAGATTTTTCCAGATATCTGGTAAGTACGGATAATTTAAACAATGAGCTAGATGCCAATACTGCAGAAGAAATGGCAGTCCATTTCACTCCATGGATCGCTTTATGTTTAATGTCCATTAATCTTATTTGTATGTTTTAGAAACATAGGAACAATTTAGCTAGTCAATATGATAGTTAGAACATTCTTTTTCAGGATGTAATAATAATGTCATGTTGGTTTTTTATTAGTTTCATAATTTTTTTTCATCATAATTCCATCTGTTTTTTACTGATGCAATAAATTGTTTCACTAAAATCCACATGATGCTAAATATACCACCTAAAAAGGTCCAGATCATTATTATTAAAGGTCGGTTAGGCTTTGATTTTTCGATAGGTACAATTACTGGTTTAATTATTGAAAAAACAGGAGTGTCTTCCTTTACTTGAATCTGGGCTTGCTCAAGTTGTTGCGCTAATTGAGAATAGACTTCAAAAGCTAGTTTGTATTCATTTTGTAATCGTTCCTGTTCTGTGCGAGCCACAGCAGATGTAACACTTTTGTTTCGGTCCACAAAAACAGCCAGATTGGTTTGTGTTTTTTCAAATTCTTTCTTCTTTTCTTCATATCGTTCTTCGATAAACCTTAATTGTGCAGTTGCTTTTTTTATCTTAAACTCAGTTATGTATTCCTGCATTAGTGATTGAGCCTTGTGTGCAACTTGTGCAGCAACATATGGGTCATCTGAAGTAGTATTCAATACAACATATCCTTCCTTGTCATTTGTTTCCAGCGTAACACGTTCTGAAAGTATTTTTCTAATTTTTTCTTGAGCTTCCGTTAACACAATAGGTGAAAAATATAAGGAGTCGCTTGATAGTGCAGGCTGTTTTTGTGGTTCGTCAGCTTTAATTGCTTTAATTATTACAAATGGCAATCCAACGGTGTATTTCTTTATTAGAGTTATAATATCCGGTTTGGCATATTCCATATAATATTCATAAATAGATATGCGTTTATCAATTCCTTCAAATTTGAATGGTTCTTCCATAAGTTCCAGTTGAAACGGAACACTTTGCACAATCTGAGGATAAACATAAGGTGACAACTCCCTTGATTCTATATTCATATCTAAGTTAAAACCCGCCATTGCAGCAAGAGATGATAATCCTCCCATTTTTGATTGTCCTTTTGATAGTTGAGGAACCATTGTGGATGAAGCTGTATATTCCTTTTGAGAAAAAATTGCAATAATCAATCCAACAACAAAAAATGTCAAAACTATTCTTATTATTACTTTTCTCCCACTCCACAAAGTTTTTGCTAAATCTAATAGATCGATTTCATCCTCATTAATATTTCTTTTTATAGCATTATTTTCACTCATAATATGTTTAGATTATTCTAACAAGACTTGTTATTCATTAAAAAAAATGAAAATAACAGAAGATTTATATTGCTTTAATACTTAATTTACTTGGTCAAATTAATTATTGTAGCTGCTGATAGTGCCAATGATGAAAGCACACTTGCCCAGGCAATCCACCTTCCTGTATCAGCAGGATTTTTATCAGGCTTTTGAGGTACCACTACCTGACTTCCCGGGAGTACTTTGGGATAATGTTTAAAGATAACACCTTTTGTTATGGCTGTACTTCCATTGGCATATCTTACAAAAGTTTTCCTTTTGTGTGCCTCACTGTTAAAACCACCGGAACGTTGTATATAATATTTGGCACTTTTGCCAGTTTCAAAAGTAATGGAAAAAGGATTTTGAACACTACCGGTAATTTTTACTGTTTGCATAAACTCAGGAATATAGATCCGATCCCCGTTGTTTAAAAAAAGATCGGCTTCACTCCTTGGATTTTCTAAAATATGCTTTAAGTCAATGGCCACTCTTTCATCACCTAATTCATCACTGTGTCTCTGAAGTGTAGCACCATTAATAAAAGCCTGAGGGGTAATCCCTCCGGCCATTTTTACCAAATCAGAAATACGTTGTTGTTTATTGTTAATGGAATAAGCACCGGCATATGCAATCTCTCCTGTAATATAAGCTGTTTTTCCTTTGCGGAAATTGGGAGCCTGACGAACTGATATCTGATCAAAAGGCTTTAACTTAATAGATTCATCATTTTCCCCTAATGAAAGATTTCTCGATAAATCCACAATAATTATTTGACCCAGTGTGTCTGATAATCTGGCAGCATCTTCGTGTGATAATCTTCTTGCAATTTCTATAAACGTGGTATCAGCACCCTCTGTAAAACCTTCTGCCAGAAAAATTGCATCTCCCAAAGTCATATTTTCTGACCAGCTAAATCGTCCGGGAGAAAGAACTTCCCCGTTAACTGTTACGTAAGGTTGTTCTTTTAAATCGAAATGAGACCTAATTAGAATCACATCCTCCGGTTGAAGTACTATGTTTGATTCTCTGTTAATTATTTCTTCCAAAGTAAAAGCAATTGCATAAGTAGTTAAATCCGGGTTAAACCTTGTAATGATTCCCCGATTTAAAAATGCATCCGGTAAAATACTGTCAGCCTTAAAAATTAAATCGTATAAGGTTAAGCCTGGAAGCCACTCATATTCACCGGGATGAGTAACTGCTCCATTAATTGTTACACGATTTTCAAAAGTTGTAATGATTTGTTTGTTTTTGATTTGATCTCCATTTACAAGTCCTGTCAAAGGTAATTTTTCAAAATCCACATCTAAAATCTGAAATCCTTGCTGAGTTTTTCTGTAGATTTGAGTATTGGATAATAATGCATTTTCTGTAAATCCACCAGCAAATTTGATTACATCGCTCAACATTTCATTATCTTTCAATTCAAATATCCCATTTCTTTTAAATTCTCCATCAATTTCTACTCTTTTTTCAGCTGCCGGGATGAAAATAATATCTTCGTCTTTTAATAAAAAATTGTCTGAAGGATCGGCATTAATGAGAAATTTGTATATATCGACAGTTCTGTAAATATTGTTTTCCCTAATAATTTTAATATTTCTAAAAGAGCCAATCGAATTAGGTCCTCCTGAAAGATAAAGTGCATTAAAAACGGTTGCTGTAACTGGTAATGTATAGGTGCCGGGAGATACAACTTCACCAACTAAATTTACTTGTATTGAACGAAGTTGGCCAACATTTATTTGAGCAAATGTTTGTGGGTTTCTTCCTCCCATATCAGAATAAATGGAAGTAAGGCGTTGAACTATTTTCTTTTCCGCATCCTGGAGAGTGGAGCCCGCAATATAAATAGGGCCAACATCGGGAATGAGTATTTGGCCATTTCTGTTCACATTTATTTGGTAGTTATTTTGCGAATTTCCCCATATGTTAATTATGATTTGATCTCCAATTCCAATAACATAATCTTTTGGAGTTTGAATAGCAACACTTGGATTGAACGTTAAGTTTTTATTGTTGAATAGATAAGAACCAAATATTCGTTCATCAATATTTAATCCCGATTGTCTTTTTGTAATTTCCGATTCAGAAAGTTCTTCTTCCCGTTCCTCAATTTCAGTGGGATCAATAATTTCATCATCATTTAAAATTGCACTTGGATCTTCCTGTAGTCGATTCTCGAAATCTCTTATTTGCTCTTCTGTGGCTCCTTTTTGCCTTGCAATATCAATAGCCTCCTGTTTTGAAAGACCCGCATCCTGAATTGCTTTTTCAGCCTTTTTTATTTCGGATTGATTTAATGTCTTTACATCTACCGATTTTATGTCTTGTGAGTACAGGGTTAGACTTAAAATAGTAAAAATGATAATATTAAGAAAGATTTTTATTTGCATTATGGCGTTGTTTAGTTTTTTTGATAATATGCATTAAGTACTTATTTTTTTCGGAAATATTTATTAAAACTATAAATTATAATTTTAAAATTTTATTTAATCGAAGGAATAATAATTCAGTCATCCAGATAATTTATTAATCTCTTTGCCAAATTAATAAAACAGGTTTATTTTTAAAATAATCGGAAATCTGATTTTCGGTAAGAATAAGATTTCTGATTCTTCTGTTTATAACCTTTTCCGTTTTTGATTTCAAGTCTTCAATATAAGTGGTGTCTAAATTTTGACCTATTAATACAAGATCAATAATTTGAGAATCTGTACCCCCGGCCAAATCTCCGGTGATATATGCCTTTTCAAGATTTCCTACTTTTTTGATGATACTTTCTATAACTTTGTCCAAACCTACAGAGTTTTTTACAATACTATTGATGTCATTAAATAAGGGATGATCGATATTGGCACTAAAATACTTCCTGTTTCCTTTAAATTCTGATATTAATAAATTAGCATTTTCCAACCTGTTTAATTCTACCCTTATTGCATTGGTAGATTCTCCAAATTCCTGTTCTAAATTTCGCAAATAGCTTTTCGTATTACTGTTGAGGAAAAACTTCAACAGTAGTTTAATTCTTGTTTGGGATGTAATTAAAGAATTTAACATAGTTGGAAAGTAAAATATCTGAAAATTGAGATTATACTTTTGACGAAGAATTGTTATACAGCTCCGCCATCTCAGTTACAGTTCCTGTAACTTGAAGATAAATGCAATATTGAGTAACAAATGTACTCAATATATGTATTCGAGTCCACTAATTTTTAAACTTTTGATAACATTATTGTTAAAAAAGCCTCATAAAAAGAGGGATTGGAATTTTTAGTCAAAGAAATATTCCAAGGATTTTGTAAAATATTATTTGGAACTAATTATTTAAGATTGAACAATTCTTTATCTTGAAAATGGCAGGAAACTTGTTCCCATAGATTTACCTGATTTGCTTCTTGAAGAGTTTCTTTTTCCATTGCCTCCCAAATTAAAGAATATACCAACTTTAATTTCAGTAAATAATCCCAGAACTTCTTGTTTTGTTCCGTCATCGCTGAAGTTATGGACTACATCCAGAAATCCGTAGTTGACAAATTTTAAATCGAATGATGTTTTTAAATAAAACTTAGGAGACAAGTAGGAGTTAAATCCTGTTCCGATATAAAAACCCGGTGTAGATAATGTCCATGAATCTTTTCCTTTTTTAAAAATCACTTCATCATCTGGTGCATCTTTATATTTGAATACTGAATTATATTTAATATAACCGGCTCCCAATAATATGTAAGGAATAAATGCAGATTCAGAATCGACAGGTTTAAAATAATACCTGGAAAGAAAATTGAAACCTGAAAGTTTATTTTCATATTCTACAGGTTCTTCCAGATTCTCAGGAACAACCGGATGTTTTCCTTCAGCAGATAATTGTGGGGAATCCGTGTCTCCCCGTAAGGTGCTGTAGCTAAATTCTCCTGCGATTTCCCATCTTGAGGACAAATATTTAGATATTTCAAAGCCTCCGGCAAAACCAAAATTGTTGTCGAATTCGTTGATAAAACCAGCCGTACCTTTAGGACTTTCACCTAAAAGTTTTGCTCCCCCAAATTTGAGTCCAATATTAATACCACCTATTTTTGATTTCTGGGCATGTAAAATGCCAGAATTAAAAATTATGGTTAGGGCCACAATAGTGCAACCTAACAATTTTTTGTACATGATTAAGCGTCCATTTTTAAAAGCGTATTACAAAGGAAATTAGAAATTATTAGAAAAACAAGGCCTTTCTAATCTTATTCAATAACTTTTATCAACGTCAATGACTTTGTACATTGAAAAATAAATATATGCTGTTGATAACGTTGTTAGGTTCAGTTAATCAGACAATTTCGGTCTGTTTTGCTTATGATTTAATGAAGGTAAAACAGCTTAGTATTTGCTAAAGGTCGTACCTTTAAGAAGAGACGACAAATATTCGTAATACGGATTTTTTTAAATAGTAAAGTGACTTTTGCCTTAACACCAATGCAAGTAAAATATCAATTGTTTTCGGGAGCGTTAATATAATTAATCTGCTTAATTTTATGTAAGTTTGATAAAGAATCAATTAGCGAATCAAATGAAAACTTTAATCGAACTTTTTGAAACTGCCGTATTAAATTATCCGGATAATATTTACTTATGGGAAAAAAGTAAAGGGAAATACAAAGGAACTACTTATAAAGATACCCGGAAGCAGGTTTTAAATCTTGCTGCAGGATTGGTTGATACTGGATTTAAAAAAGGAGAACGAGCAGCATTGGTTGCAGATGGGAGAAACGACTGGATAATTAGTGAATTAGGAATTTTATATGCAGGTGGAATTAACGTTCCTCTTTCAATCAGGTTGGAAACGAACGAATTAATGTTCCGTCTGAAACATAGCGGTACAAAAATAATTTTTGTCTCAAAACTTCACGCTTCTAAAATTGAGGAGATTAGGGGACAATTACCAGAAGTTGAGAAAGTTGTTTTTATTGATGGAAAAGAAAAGCCGGGCGAAAAAGACATTATTTACAAAGATCTATTGATAAAAGGTGAAAAGTTAAGAAAGACGGATAAAGAAAAATATGATAAAATATGGAAGGAAATTCAACCCAATGATATTGCAAATATTTCTTATACATCGGGAACAACAGCAGATCCTAAAGGAATAATGCTTTCACAACTAAATTATGCAACCAATGTTGTCCAGTCCAATGGCTTACTGGAGTTGCAATCTCATTGGAAAACCCTTGCCATACTTCCATGGGATCATGCTTTTGCTCACACCACATGTTTGTATGTATTTATGTATAAAGGAGCAAGTATTGCTTCTGTTGAAATTGGTAAAACTCCACTGGAAACTCTTAAAAATATTCCAAAGAATATTAAGGAAATTCAACCTCATGTGATGATGAGTGTACCTGCGTATTCAAAAGCTTTTAGAAAAAATATCGAAAATGGAATCCGTGAAAAAGGGGAAATCCTTTACAAGGTTTTTTTGTTCGCTTTAAAAGTTGCGTATAAATATAATGGTATTGGCAGTGACAGGGGAAAAGGATTTCGATTTCTCTTAAAACCATTACTAGCTTTATTTGATGCCATTTTATTTAAGAAAATTCAGGCAGGTTTTGGAGGAAATTTGTTGTTCTTTATTGGGGGGGGCGCGATACTTGATATCGAAATGCAAAAATTCTTTTATGCAATAGGATTACCCATTTGTCAGGGATACGGACTTACGGAAGCTTCACCGGTAATTTCTTCAAATGTTCCTCATTGTGTAAAATTCGGTTCTTCAGGGAAACCGGTAAAAAATATGGAAATTAAAATTGTTGATGGAGATAACAATATTTTACCTCAGGATGAAAAGGGTGAAATCTGTATAAAAGGAGATAATGCAATGCTTGGTTACTGGAAAAATCCTACTGCCACTGAAGAAACATTAAAAGATGGCTGGCTGCATACCGGTGATATGGGTTACATAGATGAGGAAGGATTCCTGTATGTTCTGGGCAGATTTAAAAGTTTGTTGATAGGAAATGATGGAGAAAAGTACAGTCCGGAAGGAATTGAAGATGCAATATTGATCCATTCTCCATATATTCAGCAGGTTATGCTGCACAATAATCAGAATCCTTATACAGTGGGATTGGTAGTTCCGGATATGGAGGCAATTAATCGTGAACTTAAAAACCAAGGAATAGAAAAGGGGAGTGAAAAAGGAATCAGCGAAGCCCTGAAATTAATTCAGGAAAGTATCAATCAGTTTAAAAAAGGTGGAAAACATGAAGGAATGTTTCCTGAAAGATGGTTGCCGGCTGCAGTAGCGGTTTTGCCTGAACCTTTTTCTTCAGACAACAAGATGTTAAATGCTTTGATGAAGCTTGTAAGAGGAAAGGTGAATGAACACTATGAAAAAGAAATGGAGTTTTTATATACACCAAAAGCAAAAAATATAGAAAATGAGATGAATTTAAATTCCATAAAAAAATGGAATTTTTAACTTTGAACCCCTAAATCTCGATTTATGATAATTGAAACTTATTCTTATCCCCGCGCTGCGGTTATTGGAAATCCGTCGGATGGTTACTTTGGAAAAACCATAGCCTTTGTCTTTTCAAATTTTCAGGCAAAAGTACAATTGTATCAAACTCCTCAGTTAGAGATTAAACCTCAACGGCTAGATATTACTACCTATGACAACATGCAAAGTTTGGTAGAGGACATCAATTTTGCAGGTTACTATGGGGGAATGCGTTTGATAAAAGGGATAATAAAAGTGTTTTATGAATACTGTAAAGAAAACAACATTCAACTCGCAAGTAAAAATTTCACAATTCAGTATCAATCCAATATCCCATTACGTCTGGGTTTAGCAGGTTCAAGTGCTATTTTATCAGCATGTCTTAAAGCTCTTTGTCTTTTTTACGAAGTTTACATTTCACCGGCCATTTTTGCCAATTTAGTCTTATCAGTCGAAAATAAGGAACTGGGTATTTCTGCCGGCCTGCAGGACCGGGTGGCACAGGCTTTTGAAAAACCTGTTTTTATGAATTTCGAAAAGAAAATTATGGAAAAACAGGGTTATGGGGATTACAGCCCGTTGAACATAGAACAGTTTCCTTCCATGTATATTGCGTTTAGAAAAAATCTTTCCGAAGGAACTGAAATTCTCCATAATAACCTGAAGGCACGATTTGAAATAGGTGAAGAAAAGGTTTTAAAAGCAATGGAGAGATGGGGCCAGATTACAGTGGATTTTAAGAAAGCACTTTTAAATAATGACAGATTAAAAATTCATGACCTTATTAACGAAAATTTTGATTTAAGGAGATCGCTGGTACCGATTTCAAAAGGCAATATCCAAATGGTGGAGTTGGCACGATCGGTTGGCGCAAGTGCAAAATTTACCGGCTCCGGTGGTGCAATTATTGGAACTTATGATAATGAGATAACATACAATAAACTCAAAGATTTAATGAATAATCACGGAATAGAAGTGATAAAACCAAACATTGTAAACAATTAATAAATGGTAAAAAAAGCAGTAATACCGGCGGCAGGTTACGGTACAAGATTTCTTCCGGCAACCAAGTCGTCTCCAAAGGAAATGATTCCTATTATAGATACACCGGTTATTCAATATGTAGTGGAAGAAGCAGTTGCAAGCGGGATAACCGATATTTTAATGATTATTGGAAAAGGGAAAAGGGCAATTGAAGAGCATTTTGACAGAAGTCCGATTCTCGAAGAATCATTATTGAAAAAACAAAATTTAATGATGCTTGATAAAATCCGTTCTATTTCCAATATGGCCAATATTCATTTTATTTGGCAAAAGGAAATGAATGGATTGGGTGATGCAATTCTTCATGCAAAATACCATGTCGGAAATGAGCCATTTGTAATTTTATTAGGCGATACTTTGGTGCAAAGTGAAGAAGGACCTATTACAAAACAATTAATCGATGTTTATAACGAAAATAAAGGTTCAGTTATAGCATTAGAAGAAGTAAAGCCAGAGTTGGTAAGTAGATATGGAATTGTTGATGGAGAAAAGGTTTCTGATAAAGTTGTAAAAGCAAATAACTGGATTGAAAAACCATCGCTTGAAGAAGCTCCTTCAAATTTAGCGGTTGCATCAAGGTATTTGTTTACTCCAGAAATTTTTGAATACCTTGAAAAAACTCCTCCGGGTAAAAATGATGAGATTCAACTCACTGATGCCATGCGTGAAATGGTAAAATCGCATCCGATGTTTGGTATGAAGTTTAACGGAAAACGTTACGATATCGGGAATAAAATGGGATTTATAAAAACCAATATCGAATTTGCTTTAAAAGACGAAGAAATAGGAGAGTCCTTAAAAGTTTGGTTGAAAGAATTTGTCGGGGAAATTTAATTGGATGAATTTATTACTACAAACTTAATTTATTCTGTTTTGTTTTAGATAAGGGTATTTTTATACTTTTGCACACTTGTATTTTGCAGGTTTCTATCGGGGCTGATTGGTTTTGACAGCGGGTAGAAGAGGTAAGTAAGCATGTCGGGTTTTGGTTGTTGACCCGTAATAAATAATAATCAAAATTTTAATTGGCGAAAATAATTACGCTCTTGCTGCGTAACCGAATTACAGTAGGTTAATGCTTAATCCCGATACAATGTGTCGGGACAGGACATCGCCCGGATGCTAATGCTTTGAAGCGGTCCGATTCGGCGGTGCAAGTAAATCGAAGCTAGCGGAATTGGTGCTCCGACGATTCTGCGAAAATAAAGGAGCTAAGGTAGGATTTGGTGGCTTTGATCCGGCTCCTATTCGAAAATCAAGTCAAAGATAAGCATGTAGAAAGCTTATTGCTTCCTCGTTTGGACGCGGGTTCGACTCCCGCCAGCTCCACTTTTTTACTTAGCAAACCAAAGCAAAAAACCGTAACTACCACATTATCAGCAAAATTTGATTTTCCACCTAAGCAAAAAAATGCAAAAAAAAGCATAAGTAAAGGTGGAAATTCGGGAGTTCATCGAAATAAAAAAAAGACTCCCGAATTTGAGTCTAATGCGTTGATATGCATTGTTTTGCATTTCGTGTTTTTTTCCATTTGCAGTAGTTTTGAAATGTTAAATTAAAACCAAAAAAATGGAAAAACACAAAACATTTAATGTTCTCTTTGTGACAAGGGCAAAAAAGAACAAAAAACAATCGGACGAAAAACTGTATGCCCGAATTACTGTGGAAGGTGAAAGAATTGAAACAAGCCTGGGAAGAAACGTTTCGGAAGGCCTGTTTGATGCAAAAGCTCAAAGATGTATCGGAAATTCAAAAGAAGCTAAACAAATCAACGATTTCCTGGCCATTATTAACTCAAGGCTGAATGAGATCAGAAAGGAAATTATCCTGGAAGGAAAAGAAGTTAGTGCTGAACGAATAAAAGCGCGCTTTAAGGGAAATCCTGATCCCGACCAGGTTAAAACTCCGGGAATTGTTGAACTTTATGACGAACACAATCACAAATTTAAGGAGTTGACAGGTACACCAAAACATGCTCCAGCAACTTACCAACGACATCTTATTTCCAGAAAACATGTTCGTGATTTTATAAAATCTGCATACAATAAATCGGATTTGGAACTTGAATTGATAAATTTCAAGTTTTTGAAAAACTACGAACATTACCTGAAAACCCATCGGGGATGCAATCATAATTCAACCATGAAATACATTAAAAACCTGGGGAAGGTAATTCGATTGGCGGTTGCCGAGGGTTATATCAAAATCAATCCCTTTGATAAATTCAAACTTACTTATGAAACTGTGAATAGGGTGGTACTCACATCTGATGAAGTTAAAAGAATTAAAAAGCTTAAGATTAAAGAGGCCAGACTTGATCGTGTTCGTGATATGTTCCTTTTTTGTACTTATACAGGAATTGCTTTTGTTGATGTGCAAAAACTAAAAATGAATCATATTTACAAAGACATTGAGGGCACCAAATGGATTAAAAACAACAGGATGAAAACCAGTACCGAATTTTTGGTTCCTGTTTTAAAAGTTCCCCATAAAATTATTAAAAAGTATAAAAACCATCCGCTGCGAAAAACTGCCGGACTTGTAATACCTAAAATCAGCAACCAAAAATATAATGCTTATTTAAAAGAAATTGCAACCCTGGCAGGAATAGAAAAAGAACTTACTTCGCATATTGCCAGGCATACTTTTGCTACCACTATAACCCTGGAAAATGGAGTTCCACTTGAGGCCGTTTCTAAAATGTTGGGCCATACCAGTTTAAAAACCACTCAGATTTATGCTAAAATTCAGGAAAAAACCATAAAGAATGGAATGAAAAACCTGATAAACCAAAAACTAAAAAAGAAAAAGCCAGAAGCTGCTTAATTATTAAATTTAAAAAACCAGGACTTAAAAATCCTGGTTTTTCTTTTGATATTTACTGACACTTAAATCTTACTATTATCAGCAACGGTGCGACTAAAATTCTTGTATCGCTCCCTGGTAATATCCAACATTCTTACAATTCGTATTTTAAAATCTGATGCTATTACTCCAATATTTATTATTATCTGATTTTTTCCTCTGATTATTTTTAGCAAAATACTGAGGAGCAGAAGCATACCCACAAATGGAAAAACAATAATTTTAATTAGAAATCGATTTGTTTCATCCAATTGAAAATTAAAATTCAGAAGTTCTGAAATCAATGTTATAGATTTATCTAAAAAGAAAAAATAAGCAATGGCTAATAATATAGAAAACAACAAAAAGGCAGTTGAAAAAATGTAGTTGATAAACGAATAAAACTTTTTTAAGCCAATCATTGGCCTAACAGTGGCTTCAAATTCACCAATCTGTGACATGTTTTCTTCTAAATCTTTAATTTGTGTTTTGTATTCGTTTTCAATTTCCTGTTTTAAAGCTTTGTCCATAGTTTTTGATTTTGGAAATAAATTTAATATGGTTTGTTGATATGTTATTTCTCCTTAACAACGTATTTGTAAAAAGATGTACTTAAAGCTATGCTTAGATATAAAACAACAAAAAAAGTCAAGAAGTAAATTGTTTCTTCCAGAGAACCTTCAACAAGAACTGCTCCCTCATAGCTCATAAATAGTGAATAAACTAAATAAATAAAGAATAATAACATTGTACGTTTATTTCTAAGAAATCTAAAAAACTTATATTTCCATAATTCACTGTTCATTCCAAATTTTTTTAGTGTATCTAACATCCTGGCATGAAAAACGTAATCTATAATTCCTAAGTTTTCTGGATATAAGTACAAACAAGGCACCTCATTTTTACCATAAACACGCATTTTTTCTTTATATCTTTCGCGATCTTCTTTTGTATTGTTCCAACGTCCCTGAAATTCAACATAAATTTTATAACGAGGTAAATAAAAATCAGCAATTCTATAATCGAGGTCGTCATTTTTAAGATTACGAATTAATTTTTCTGAATTAAATTTAATTTTCTGGTTGTTAAAAAAATTTTCCAGGAATAGTTCTCCCTCAGAACGTGGATTTGGTTTCATTGCAAAAAAAATAAAGGTTTGTAAAATGTTTTAATTGGAGTTAAAGATATTATGTTTATTAGAATATGAAAATTATTTTAACTATTCAATTGAAGATTTATCAATGGAAAAAATGATTTTTTCAATTCTGTTATTGATTTCTGCAAAATATATGTAATGCAAATGAAGTTCATCATTCCCAATATTTAGGATTTGATTTGCAAATGAATTGTCGGTACTAGGATGATAAGGCATAGCGCAAACAACAACCAGTTTTAATTTCTTAGGTATAGAGCTTTTAAATCCAAAGATTTTATACCAGTCGTTACCAGCTTTACTTCTTAAAAGTTCCCGAATAAAAACTGCATAAGCAATAGCTTGTTGAATCACTTTTGACGGCGGCTCAGAAGGTTTATTTTCATCTTTTACTTCGATTATGCAGAGTTTTACTCCTCTACCTGTGCCAACCCGTGCCAGTATATCAATTCCACCACCATGAGAACCGGAATAGCTTAATTCGTTTATTTTACTTGCACTAAGCGGTGTAGGCATTTGGAATCTGCTAATACCAGCCAATCTAACTGGTTGAATGTATCGTAGTGCTTTTTCTTTTCCTTTCTTTTTAGAAAACTCAGTAAGTAATGCACTTTCAACACGGTGTTCCTCATTTCCTTTTGACGAATTATTTAATCTTACCAGATTTGCAGAAAAGAATTTTCTGAATTCTTTGGCTTCTTTCGATTTCCAGTTATTGTTATGCAAACAAATATTACATCCAAAATCCCTAATATTGTTATTACCCAAACCTTTGGTAGATATAATAACATTGTCCTTTTTAACCTTAAGCTTAGCAACATCCTGGCCTAAATATCGCAAGCTAAAAGATAAACTCCCTTTGGCTTCACTTACATTCATGTAAATGTATAATGAGGCCCATTCATGGAAATGTTTCTTCTTCGATTTTGCCAAATCAAATTTTTTAAGAATTTCTTTTGCATAATCTTCATAACGAATTATCCACTCTGGATTATGTTGTAATAATTCAATTGCTTTATTTAATGTGTTTTGTGATTCATTCAAAAAATTGGTCATATTGAGTTGTTTAGATTATTGATATTAATATAAATATGTTAATTGAATTGCCAGCAAAATGTCAACGAAAAAATACTCAAATAGGAATTAATGTGTTCTAAAACTATTCCATTTAGACTGTAAAATGCCTGCGACTGCTACTTCATGAAAATACAATTCATAATCATTTTCTATTGGATATATTGCGACTTTAAATCGCCGTACTAACTCTTTTGCCTTAGGAACATCTGCTTCATTCTCAATATGTTTTCGTTGACTTTTTGATACAACTGAAAACCCAAGCTCCCTCACATTTGAATTATATCGAAATTCTTTATCTGCAATCAGATAGGCTAAAGTTGCAGCATTATGTGTTTTACCCCATCCATGTTGTTTGAGCCGCTTAAAGATATCTCTTGAAATACCGACATATACCGGTATGATATTTTCATCCTTTTCACCAAATACATACAAGCCCTTTAAATAATTACTCTTAATTCCATATCCATGTTGTTTAAAAAGAGCTTTGTTCCTATATATTCCATTGTGTTTCGGCTAGTATAAATCACCTAGTTCAGGACAATTGGGTTCATTAAGCTTTTCAATAAAATAAGCTGTAATCTCAAAACTTTTATCAAGCAATTTTTTCAAATCATCCGGGAAGATTTCGGCTTTGAAGTTTTTCATAAATTGTACTTAGCTGACGAAAGCTGTTTTTGTATTGGTTTTTAAAAATACTATTATATTCTGATTATGTAAATTCGTGTAATGTTAATATATAACAATGTCAAAACAAAGTATAATTGTTGAGCACTTGAAAGAAATGTATCTCTGTTTTAACTTAGGGTTTTAAAATATGTACCAGACAATAAATTTTGGCTAAATTAGACGACTGTAAAAACACATTTATCCATGGCAAATCATCAGGATCACGCAAATTTTATTTGGCAAATAGCTGATTTATTAAGAGGACCTTATAGACCCCCACAATACGAAAGGGTAATGCTCCCAATGACTGTTTTAAGACGCTTCGACTGTGCTTTAACCGATACCAAAGATGCAGTTATAGCCCGGTACCAACAGCTAAAGGATAAATTTGAAGGTGACGCATTAGATTCGATGTTGAATAAAGTCTCAGGGCAGAAATTTCACAACCATTCTCCTTTGACTTTTGAAAAAATGAAAGGTTCGCCTGAAACAATAGCAAAAGACTTGGTTAGTTATATCAGGGGATTCTCTTCAAACGTACAACGCATCTTCGATTTCTTTGAATTTGAGAAAGAAATTGAATTGATGAATGAGTCCAATATTCTTTATTTGGTTGTATCTCGTTTCAGTAATATTGATCTACATCCTTTGCGGGTGAAAAATACTGAAATGGGATTGATTTTTGAAAATTTGATTCGTCGTTTCAATGAACTTGCCAACGAAACTGCCGGAGATCACTTTACTCCAAGGGAAGTAATAAAATTGATGGTAAATATTCTTTTTATAAACGACAATGAATTTCTATCAAAGCCTGGAACGGTCAGAAAAATGCTGGACCCTACTTGTGGGACTGGCGGAATGTTGGCAGAAGCGCAAAAATATATCGAAACCCATCATCCCCAGGCGATGCTTTATGCTTACGGGCAGGATTATAACAAGCGCGCATTTGCTACGGCTGCATCAGATATGTTGATTAAGGAAGTTAGCCACAACGGTACAGGTGAAAATATACGTTTTGGAGATAGTTTGGTTAATGATAGATTTCAGGGAGAACATTTTGATTATCTAATAGCAAATCCTCCTTTTGGTGTTGATTGGAAAAAACAAAAGCCTGAGATTTCCAGAGAACATGAAAAACGTGGTTTTGCTGGCCGTTTTGGCCCTGGTCTTCCACGTGTAAACGATGGCGCTCTTCTTTTTTTGTTACACATGATTGAAAAATTTGAGCCGGTCGATGAAAAGAATAGAAAGTTCGGTTCGCGTTTGGCAATTGTTTTTAGCGGCTCTCCCATGTTTTCAGGTGGAGCTGGTTCAGGAGAAAGTAATATCCGGCGATGGATTATTGAAAATGATTGGCTTGAAGCAATTATTGCGTTACCTGAGCAAATGTTTTACAATACCGGTATTGGAACCTACGTCTGGATAATAACTAACCGAAAAGAAAGGCGCCGAAAAGGAAAGATCCAGTTGATTGATGCCCGTGATTATTATATTCCAATGCGACGCAGTTTAGGAGACAAACGGCGTAAGATTGGTGATATGGAAGAAGCAGAGCCGGATCAGATTGGCGATGTAGTTCGCTTGTATGGTTGGTTTGAAGAGAATACGCAATCAAAGATATTCCACAATAGCGAATTTGGGTTTACACGTGTAACTGTTGAACGCCCATTGCGGCTTCGTTACCAAATGACAACAGAAGACAAAGCTCGTTATTTGGACGCATTTCCGCATTTGCTTGATGATATACAACTAATTGACAAAATTCTTGGGCGTGAGCCCTCCCTTAACTGGAATAAAGTAGATAAGCAGATACGTAAACAATTGAAAAAAAATGGGAGCAGTTGGAATGCTCGGGAACGTAAACTATTCCGCGATGTGTTTACTAAACGTGATGTAGATGCTCAACCAGTTTTGAAGGGGAAAAAAGAGTATGAAGCCGATTCTGAATTAAGGGATTTTGAAAATATACCATTAGAAAAAGATATTGACCAATACTTCACGGAAGAAGTATTGCCACATGTAAAGGATGCCTGGATGGATCGCACCAAAGATAAAGTTGGCTATGAGATTAATTTTAATCGTTTCTTTTATAAACAGATTCACAATCGAAGCCTTAAAGAAATTGATTCGGAGTTATACAATGTCGAGAATGAGATAGTGAAACTTCTAAAAGAGATTTCAAAATGAATTCATTTTTGATTTGGGCTAACGACATTCCCATTGATTGGGAAATCCTAGCTGTGAAAGTGCTGGGTAAATATGTTGTGAGCAGTGTGGACAAGATCCCGTCTGAAGATGAAAATCCGGTTTTATTGTGCAATTACAGTGAGGTATATAATAACGATTTTATTACATCGGATATCCAATTCATGAAAGGGACGGCCACCCTTGAAGAGAAGAAAAAATTCTCATTAAGAGATGGCGATTTAATTATCACAAAAGATTCCGAATCATGGGATGACATAGGTGTCCCGTCGTTAGTTATTGAAAATATTCCAGAGTTAATTTGTGGTTATCATCTAGCAATTATTCGACCAGATAAAAAAAGGATTTTGCCTCAATTCTTATTTCGATGCTTGCAATCAAAAGATATTCGTCTTCAATTGGAATTATCTTCAACTGGAGTAACAAGATTCGGCTTACCAAAAGAAGCAATAGGGTCGATGAAAGTGCCAGTTCCTTCAATAGAGAAACAAAATGAAATTGTAGCTTTTTTGGAGAAAGAGATTGTAAGAATAGATAAGTTAATTGAAACAAAGCAGCAATTAATTGATATCCTTTCCGAAAAGCGGCAAATATTAATTACTGAAGGCATCGTTAATGGAGTAAATCCAAATGTATCCATGAAAGATTCAGGGATTGACTGGTTGGGTAGTATTCCAATGCATTGGAATACGGAGAGAACTCGGTGGCTATTCAAGGAACGCAATGAGCGGTCAGAGAATGGGGAGGAAGAAATGCTTACTGTTTCCCATATTACTGGCGTAACTCCCAGGTCTGAAAAGAATGTGAATATGTTTCAAGCGGAATCAACAGCAGGATATAAAAAATGTAATAAAGGAGACTTAGTAATTAATACACTATGGGCGTGGATGGGAGCAATGGGCATTGCTCCTATGGAAGGCATTGTAAGTCCGGCATACCATGTTTATACTCCTTGTTCTTTATTGCTGCCAGAGTTTGTCGATGCAATCGTACGATTACCAATATTTGCAGCTGAGGTAACTCGTTATTCAAAAGGAGTTTGGTCTTCACGATTAAGGTTATATCCTGAAGGATTTTATGAGGTTTATTTTCCTGTTCCTCCAATAAATGAGCAACGGGAAATAGTAAATAACATCAGAAAAGAAACAAAAAAAATAGATCAATTAAAGACTATAACAGAACGATCTATCGGACTATTAAAGGAACGAAGAGCAGCCTTAATTTCCGCCGCAGTGACTGGTCAAATTGAAATAGCTGAAGAAGTATGAAAATAAAGAAACTCACATTATCAGGCATGAGGGCTTTTAGCCAAGCTGAATTTGACTTTCAGCCAGGTTTTAATCTTTTGGTAGGAGTTAATGGTGTCGGTAAAACGACGGTTTTAGATGCCCTAAGAATTAGTTTATCCAGGGTTTTGCCGCAGATAACAAAATATTCAAGTCAAAAACATTCGTTTAATTTTGGGGATATTACAATTGGATTGAATTCACTTCAGGTTTCCTGTGACTTTTATTTTAATTCAAAGTCGTTTAATTTTCTTTATGTAAAACAAAGGGAATCAGTCATTGGGAATAAACCTGGAAGCCCCAGGGAATCTGTTTATGAGGTTGGTGATGTCGAGAAGATAACACCACCGCTTTCAGAAATAATTCCAACGAAAATAGATTTAACCCCACTTGCTTTATTTTTTTCTACAAAGCGTTCCATAATATCAGATAAAACGGTTTCTGGTCACGCAACTGCTGGCGGTTTAGCAGCAGCATTTTCTGAGTCTTTATCTGCCAACAGAGAAAATAATTTACGTTTGCTCAAAGACTGGTTTAAAGTCCAGATAGCCCTTGGAGAGGAACGTCCTTTGGGATTAAAACACATAAATGTTTTAAAGGATGCTGTTGAATCATTCTTGCCAGGATTTAAAGATCTAAGAATCGAAGAAACAGATGATAAAAGTTCTATTGTAATTGACAAAAATGGTACGACTTTAGATCTAATACGTCAACTTTCTGATGGAGAACGGGGAGTATTAGCAATGGTTCTCGATTTGGCACGCCGCCTTTCACAGGCAAATCCCCATGTAGAAAATCCATTGAAGGAGGGAACTGCTATTGTTCTAATCGATGAACTTGATTTGCATTTACATCCTAAATGGCAGAGGAGAATTGTTGATAACCTAACTCGCACGTTCCCAAACTGTCAATTTATTGCGACGACTCATTCCCCTCAGATTATTGGTGAAGTGAAGCCTAATATGATCACAATAATAGATAAGACTATCTATTCTCCTCCAAATTCCTATGGGCTGGATTCAAGTCGTCTTTTAGAAGAAGTTTTGGATACAATTCCAAGAAACAGAAACGTGGATAGCATGCTCAAAGACCTATCTCTATTAATTAATAAGACAGAATTAAAAAAAGCTAAAAGCTTGCTTAAAGAGTTATCAGAAATACTTGGGCATAATGATCCGGAGATTATTCGTTCTAACACAATGATTAGTTTTCTTGAAAACGATTTGCTAGATGAGAAAGATTAATAAGAAAACAGAACCGGCTAGCTTAAAAACGCATCGTGCATCTCAATTTTCAAATTACGATAATTACCAGGATAAACAAACATTGAGAGAATATCTTTGTGATGAACAGCGAGGAATTTGTTGTTATTGCATGGGAACAATCTTATCAGACGAAGCTCATATGAAGATTGAGCACTTTAAATGTCAAGATAATTATCCTCAGCATCAGCTTGATTACTGGAATTTGATGGGAGCTTGCCCGGGAGGGAAAGGACAGCCGCCTGAAAAACAACACTGTGACACATCGAAAGCTAATAAGAAACTCTCCTATAATCCATCGAGTAAGTTATTTCTGATCGAGAATTCTATTTGGTATAAAAAAGATGGTTTAATGGGGTCCTCAAATCATGTATTGGACAAAGAAATTAATGAAATTTTACACTTAAATATTGATAGCCTTAAAAATAAAAGAAAAGGGGCCCTCAATGGATTTATGGATTTTCTACGTATAAAATATAAATCTCAACTCAAGAAATCCACTCTTGAAAAATGGTTGCATGAATGGAATGGAGAAAGCAATAATGGAAGATTGAGCCCATATTGTCAAATAGTTGTATTTTATATACAGTTAAAACTTAAAATTAACAAAGCTAATGTACCTAAATAAATCAGAATTTGCTTTTGAAACCATTATCGAGGAACATTTCATTAATTCAGGATATCAAACTGTTGGAAGAGATGGATTTGATAAAGAGAGAGCAATATTCCCGAAGGAAGTTATTGCATTTATTCAGCAAACTCAGAATAAAGAATGGCAAAAGCTTGAAAAACTGTTGGGAGATAATACTGAACAACAAGTTATTCATGATCTGTGTAAATGGATGGACTTAAATGGATCCTTGACTACTATCAGACACGGTTTTAAATGCTACGGCAGAAAATTGCAAATTGCTTATTTTAAGGCTCCTCATACGATGAATCCTGAATTGGAGGAGAACTATTTGTTAAATAAATTGGGCATAACCCGCCAACTTCATTATTCTACGCGAAACAATAACTCTCTTGACGTAACCTTAAGCTTAAACGGAATACCAATTGCCACTCTGGAACTAAAAAATCCTATGACTGGGCAAACCGTAGAGAACGCAAAAAATCAATACAAACACGACCGCGATCCACGAGAAATATTATTTGAGTTTAAACGAAGAACGCTCGTACATTTTGTTGTTGACACTGAACTTGTTTACATGACAACCCGACTTGCCGGTGATGCAACCTTTTTCCTGCCATTCAATAAAGGTAACGAAGGAGGAGCTGGAAATCCGGTTGATACACAAGGTCGTAATTATCGTACTTCTTATCTTTGGGAAGAAGTGCTTACCCCAGACAGCTTTATGGACATCATCGCACGGTTTATCCACCTACAGGTTGAAGAGAAGCTTACGGACGAAGGGCGTAAAGTGAAAAAAGAATCGATGATATTTCCACGTTATCATCAGATGCAGGCCGTCAGAAAATTGATAGATGCCTCATTGAAGGACGGTGTTGGAAATAATTATTTAATTGAACATTCTGCCGGAAGTGGAAAAAGCAATACCATAGCATGGCTTGCACACAGGCTTGCTTCATTGCACCATTCAAACAATGAAAAGGTATTTGATTCAGTTGTTGTAATCACAGATAGGTTGGTTTTAGACAAACAACTTCAGGATACCATTTATCAGTTCGAGCACAAAATGGGTGTTGTGCAAAAGATTGATGTAAATTCCAAACAACTGGCTGAAGCTCTGGAGAATTCTGTTCCTATAATAATTACAACACTTCAGAAATTCCCATTTGTCTCACGTCAATTACAAAAACTGGCTGAAGAAAGAGGAGAAACAAGCACTGGCGTTTTACCAACTAAAAAGTTTGCGGTTCTCATTGATGAAGCACATAGTTCTCAAAGTGGGGAAACAGCGACCGATTTAAAAGAAGTTTTAGGAGGGGACAAGCTTGTTGTTGATGCGAAATCAAAGGCACTGGAAGATGGAGCAGATAGCATGGAAGAACTTTATCGAAGTATGGCCAAAAGGGGAAGGCAATCAAATATTAGCTTTTATGCTTTTACTGCTACTCCAAAATACAAAACACTTTCTGTTTTTGGCGAAAATGGTGGTTCCTTTCATCGTTACACAATGCGGCAAGCCATTGAAGAAGTTTTCATATTAGATGTTTTAAAGAATTATACAACCTATAAAACCTATTACAAGCTACTAAAATCTAGCGAGGACGATCCACAAGTAGAACGAAAAAAAGCGGCAAAAGCCCTTGCCCGTTTCTTGCGGTTACATCCACATAATATTTCCCAGAAGACAGAAATAATGGTTGAGCATTTTCAATCATTTACCCGACACAAAATAGGAGGTCATGCCAAAGCAATGGTTGTTACCGGATCGCGTTTGGAAGCTGTTCGTTACAAACAAAGTTTTGATCAATACATCAAGAGTAAAGGATATCCTATCAAATCACTCGTTGCGTTTTCGGGAACCGTAAACGACGACAAAGTTAAAGATGTTTCATACACAGAGGAAGGCATGAATAAAGGTATAAAGGAAAAAGAATTGCCTGAAAAATTCGGTACGCCGGAATATCATGTGTTATTAGTTGCGGAGAAATATCAAACCGGTTTTGATCAACCACTTTTACATACTATGTATATTGATAAGCGGCTTGCAGGAATTCAGGCCGTGCAGACCTTATCAAGATTAAATCGTATTCATCCATTGAAAGAGGATACGTTTGTTCTGGACTTTGTTAACGATAGGGAAGAAATCCAACAAGCCTTTAAAACATACTATGAAGGAGTAGAAATTGGAGAAGAAGTTGACCCTTCAAATCTTTACCGGATTCAAGCAGAATTGGCTCTTTCAGGAATTTATATGAAAGAGGATGTTGATCGTTTTATTTCTATTTATTTTAAGGCAAAGCAGAAACAGAGCATTGCAGATCATGAGGCATTGAATGCAGCATTAGATCCAGTAGTATCTCGCTTTACAACATTGAAGAAAGAAAGTGAAGAAGAGGCTGAGGTTTGGCGAAAAAAAATGAATGCATTCAAAAATCTTTACGGTTTTTTAAGTCAAATAATTCCTTATCAGGATAGTGATTTGGAAAAGCTGTTTATTTTCTTTCGCCATTTATCACCAAAATTACCAAGAAAAAATTCAGGGCCTGATTATAATTTTGATGATAGCGTTAGGCTTGAATATTATCGACTGCAAAAGATCAGTGAAGGCTCCATAAGCCTGAAAGGGGAAAGCAAATATAAACTTCAGGGCCCGGAAGAAGTTGGTACTTCGATGGTAAGAGAAGATCCGGTTGCTTTTTCCCGATTAATTGATATTATTAATGAACGTTTTGGGACTGACTTTAATCAAGCCGACCAATATTTCTTTGATCAAATCATTGAAACAGCGATTTTGGATGAAGGTCTAATAAATGCAGCGGAGGTAAATCCAGAAGATAAATTTGAGTTGGTTTTTAAAAATATTCTTGAAAATTTATTTGTTGAGAGAATTGATCAGAATGAGGAAATTTTTGCACGTTTCATGAACGATCAAGCTTTTCAAAAAATTGTGACTAAATGGTTATCCAGTCAGGCATTTAACAAAATCAAAAATAACGTTCAGAACAACTTGTCAGTAAAACGAACTAATAATATTTAGAAGATAAATCAGAATTAGGAAAATTCTGTTTTAAATTAACTCCGAATAATAATACCGCGTAAATTTTTGAAAATTGAAGCTTTATTATCGACTTTTAAGTTTTTCCTTATTTCTCTTTTATTTGTAATGTATGCTTCTTGAAGATTTTTTTTCTCAAATTCCACTTTAATCATATCATCAGTAGCATTAATAAATTTTAAGGGTTTGGGAAATGCGTAGTTGCATCCTTCCAACCAAATATCTTTAAAATCATTTATAAAGGATTGTTCGGTTAATATTTCTTTATGTTTAATGTTTTTCAAGTTTGTATAATACAATTCAACAGATTCGACTTTAGCCCCTGATTCAATATTAGTTGTAGAATTTTCTTCAAATCCTATTAAATGTAAGGTTCTTTTTAAAATTTCTATATCCTTACTATTGTTTTCCCAAATCAATGGTGCATAGATTTTTCTTAAAAATAGCAGCTTTGCAATTGATTTATTAGTATTAAAAACCATTGCAGCACATTCCATTAGATATGGATTATTGGTCTTATTAACCATATCCGTAAAAATCAAACATGATGCGGAATCTACGTCATAGTTGACACCAATCTTAAAGTTTTTAAATTTTGAAATCTTTCTTTGTGTTACATACATTTTTAACGGTTTTATAATTAAGTCCACACTTTTAACTTTTACCTTTTCAGGTACGGGAACCGTTTGGGTTGTATAAATAACAATTCGTTGTAAATTATTTAATACGAATACCAGCAAATCATCTGTGTATGTAGCAAACCTTTTATCATAAAAAACAAATCTTCTTTCAAATTGCTGTATTATATTTTTCAAATAATACATTAAAGTCGCAGCTTCTGTACTACTATCTTGCGAAATTAAGTATCCTTCTTCAATTGCCTTAGATAAATTTATTATATCTTGATGTTTTAGCCTCTGAACATTATATATGAGAGGATTATATTGGCTAATAAGTTTTTGACAATATGATCTCACTTGTGAATTGGAATTGTGTATTTGTTCAATTCTTTGTGTTATATGATTTTCAATTAGTTTCTTTTTTACCAATGGTCTAGCTAATAAGATTCCTAGAAGTGCCACACCAGGACCTAATATACTCACAAAGTATCCCCATATTTTATCAAATAGGGTAAAATCTGAAACATTATTCTGTGCTTCTAATAAATTTCCAATATTTGTTTGACACAAAATTGCACCAACAGAATTCAAGCAAAAAAGAGGTGAAATACATAAGAATATTAAAAAACATTTGATGTAATAAGACCTTGTCATGATTATAAAGATTAGCAAAAAAAACAATAATTATTTCTAAAATTAATATGTTTTTCGGAAAGTTTGTCAGATACTCTTTTGAAGAAATAGAATTATTATTAAATACAATTTAAAAGGTTAGCATCACAGTTCTAAAGGGTATAATTGAGCCTTAAACTTCAATAAATTGTATTTCCTTTAAATTCCGATATATTAAATTATTATTTCACCAACTTTATGTTTCCATTCAGCAAATCCGTTTGTTTGATTATCCTGCGTATTTTGGTGATTAAATATGGTAAATAAAATATCAGCGTCGATTAATTTTTGTTTATGGGCTGATTTATATTCATTTCTCCCGTTTTCTCGAATATACCCAATGCTCTGCTCAATCCTTTTCAGTTGTTCAACCAGCTTATGAGATTTATCCAAACTCCATATATAAGTAGCATGTGAATTTAAGAGCTCCCAGGCATAATGATTTTTTGTATCACCCTCTATGAAAAATAAAAATCCAAATTTCGGTTTTAAAGTAAAATGAATCTTTTCTGTAGGACAGTGTAACTTGCCTGATAACAATTTCAATTGTCTTTTATTTCTAATATCACTTGAATTGATTAATTCTTGAACAACGTCTTCTTCAGTTATTTTTAAGCAATTACCTTTTTTTTCAGTATCATTTAATTCGGTTATTTCCTCTGAAGTATAAAGTCCCTTACTATTGTTGTTTTTAATTTCTATTTTTCTAAAATCCTGTATTTTAGATTGCTTGATGGATTTTAACAGATTTTTATTTATTTGTGCAATTTCTTTCGATTCAGATTTTATCTCAGTGAATTTATCACCTCTGAATTTAATAGTTGCAGAAACATTAAATTTTTTTCTATTTTTGAAGGCCTTAGGGAAAAAATATTTTACATGTTCGAACTCTTCAAGGATGTTATCATTAAATATGATAAAATTTAATTCCAACCTTGCTTCTTTTATATATTTCGTAAACTCAACTTTCCCATTTTTAAACGATGCTTTTGTAAAATGAAATTTAAATTTGATTTTTATTTCAGTTTCAATATTATTTGGATTTAGGATTTCTGTTTCATTCTTATGTTCAGTATCAGCATTTCCCCATTCACCTTCATAATTGTTTTCTTCTGGTGGCATTTCATCAAATCCGTAAAACGGTATATCAATGCCTCTTTTTAACTTCAGCTCAGGAATGAGTTCAGCAAATCCCTCTTCTAAATACCAAGTCAATTGAAATTCCAATTTTTCCCACTTAACCTTATTAAATACTATTGAATTAATATTCCTTTTTAGCTTTTGTGTTTGAAATTGACTTATGTCCGTTGGATGGTAATCTATTATTTCTACATCTAATTGCTTCAATTCTGAATTAAAGTTTTTTAATTCAAGCTGCCAATAAATATCAAAATTGCTCTTAAATCCAAAGTCACCGAATGGAAAATTTGTTTTTTGAAATGAAATATAATTATTAGGTGTTATAAAGATTTTGTCATCAACAATCTTTACTATTCGAAGGTTCTTCTTCACGGTTTAATTTTTTAATGAAAGAGTATTCGGTGATACTCTGATTTATGGTTTTGCGTAGTTAAAAATACAAATGCTATTTTAATAAACAAGATTGACAATGTTTGTATTATAAGATTTTAGAATAAAGAATTATAGTTAAAGGTTACCATTACCTTGCAAATTTGTAACCTTCCATTTTGCATTTTTCAATGTGTTCTTTTGTTTATCTGAGTTAAAGCGCAGTAAAACAGTTGGTTAACCTACCGTGTTCTTAAGGTATTTTAAAGGTAAACCTAAGGTAAACCTGAGATTTCTATAAGGTTAATCTCGAAGTTCTAATGGTTAACCTTATAAAGAACTTGTGGTTAACCTGGTTAAATTTGATGGAAAACCTGGGTAAACCTGTTTGGAACCGTTAAAAATTCCAGGTTAACTATTTGAAGAAACAAAAGAAATAATGGTTACATATTTATAGATAACCGGTTAACCTGTGATGATTTTCCAGTAAGCATGGTATTTCGTTTTGAAAAGAAATGATTAAAATACCAAAATAAATACTTCAAGTATTCTGCTTGTTTTAACGGTATATTTACCGGTACATCAAAAGTATATCTTGAGTATTTACCGGTATATTTATCGGTATAATTTCAGTAAACGGAAGGTATGTTAAATGGTATATATTACAGTAAACAGTTGGTCTGAAAAAGAAATAATTAAAATGATTAATACAAGTAATTTGAACGAACCTCTTCTTATTCAATTGTCCTGTATGTGAAGATTGTCAGATCCTACATTTTATATTTTTCCAATAGAATATTAAGATGTTTTATTATCTCATACTCTATTTGCTTTTCGTTTCGTATTATATCCTCTAAATACTGCCATTCTCTAATGATTTCATTTATTGTTCTTTTTTTTATGAAATTTAAACCTTTACTTGCGGTTTCAATAAATGTTAAATTGGACAATCTAGTCAAGTTTTTTAATGACTCTTTATAATTATTATCGTTTAAATGGTAAAATTTTTCTTGAATTATTAGGTCGAACTTTGCATGGCGTAGATTTTCTAAAACACCATTTTTGTCAAAATTTCTTTGGTGAAATGCCAATGTCAAAAAGTGCTGAAAATATTCAATCCTGTCATCATAAAAGTTATAATCCGGATTACAAATATCCCCAGTCAGTCGATTTTCATTGATCAAGTCTTTTTCTATTGAAGTCCCTGA
>ENA-ORCQ01000143-ORCQ01000143.1-marine-metagenome-genome-assembly--contig:-NODE-143-length-40703-cov-4.668020_pt1 | contig 40703 bp, 24 predicted proteins | sample MGYA00237780_ERZ508510 | MGnify/ENA primary metagenome ERZ508510 (study PRJEB26181, sample SAMN06268981) | marine metagenome | isolation source: Tt an E2 anaerobic enrichment on eucalyptus from sediment...
AAGGTTCAATCGTAAAACTAACATATTAGCTCGCCCGCAGTCCGCCTACAGGAAAATGCGTTAAGAAATTTAGGGAATGGAGCGTCAAAAAAGAAAATTTGTTTGACCCAGACCGAGTGGAGCGAGCGTCAGGGGAGTTTATTTTCTTTTAGCGGAATTCACTAAATTTTAGCAATTTTTATGTCAGCGGCGGCATTTCCTGCCTGCCGAAGTGCGGCACGCAGGCAGGTTTGCTTCCTTTTTTTTGCTGCAGAAAAAAAGGAAGTCGCAGCGAAGCGAGAAATTAATCCAAATTGAATTTTCTTTATAAGAATCGCCAAAATAAAGTATCTCTTATTAGTCATAACTTTATTTGTTGGAAACCCAAAGAAGCACGGAGGGGATTGTTAAATGATTTATTTGGAGTTGATTGAAAAGTGAAAGGCCTAATTTTCTGCAGGTTTATCTTCCTGAGAGCTAACAATAGAAATATTCTTTTGCAGTATAACCGTGTTTGCAATGGTAATTTTTTCTTTGTTATCGGTTTTGATATGTACAAAAAAGAAGGTGATATCATTTACTGTTCCTTCAATAACAAAGTCTTTTTCAATCAGTTTTATGTGATCGCCTATTTTTAGGGGATGGTTAAAAAAGAGAATTAGTCCGGCTGTCATATTCGAAAGCAGCGACCACTGTGCAACAAAGGCAACACCCAATACGGCTAAAATTGAAGAAACAAAAACTACCAAATCAGATTGTTTTACTCCCCAGATTGCCGAGATAAAAACCACTGCTGTTAAAGTCAGCAAAATGTTAATCATTCGAAGCGTAATTTTACGTCTCTGCAGCGTAAAATTGATTCTTTTCAGCACATTGTTTACACCCCGGCGTGTAAAAATGTGCGCCAGGCTTATAACCACCACTACAACAATCGTTTGAATAATTTGCAATACATAAGTTTCCATTCAGTTGTAAATTATTTAGCAGCAAAAATAATAAATCCTTTGTACTCAAACGTATTTTTAACTCTCCGCTCAATTATAAAATATCAAAAAGAAAGATTAAATAAACGATACAGATATCATTATAATAAACGAATGCTCAATTCTGTTATTTAAACTAAATTCAAATTATATTTATTTTACATAACTATTTGAATAACAAACAAATAAATACTATCTTTTTTTAATCAACTTTATCATAAAACTTAAAATGGATCAATGCAACCAAACAAAATTAGATATCCATTACGATTTGACCTATTAAAGTCAAATTTCTAGATTCGATTGAAGACGATATTCTGAAATTTGACGGTGCACTTTCAACAACAGGTATTTGGGTTTATTTGCAATTTTTATTATTTCTGACATTTCTATTTTACTATTCTCTTTTACCCAATTACTTTCAAACCCATTATTTTATTTAAAACGCTTTTATACCTACAAAGCTGTTAGCCCTTGTGTGCTCATTTTGTGGATGCTATATCCTCTTTATTTATTAGGCAAAATTGTCCAGGTAAAATGTAGAGTTTTATAACAAAATTTTAACAGGATTTTACGGAAAAAGAAAATTTAAACCAAAAACTAAATATTATGAAAAAATTGATTTTTACGTTATGCGCATTTATTGCATTAACTTTTATTACAAACATTTCATTTGCTCAAGCACCTGAAAAATTATGGGATAAAACCATAGGTGGATCATCCACTGATCAATTACGTTCTTTGATCCAAACTTCAGATGGAGGATTTCTTTTAGGTGGGTATTCAACTTCGAATGTTTCTAGTGAGAAATCCGAAGATTGCAAAGGAGGATATGATTACTGGGTTATAAAATTGGATGCAAATAAAAACATATCTTGGGATAAAACTATCGGTGGTAGCTCTTATGAGTATTTAACTTCTATGATTCAAACTTCAGACGGAGGATTTCTTCTTGGAGGATATTCGATATCAAATAGTTCTTTTGATAAATCAGAGGATTCACGCGGCAGTTACGATTATTGGATAGTAAAACTTAATTCAAATGGTGACAAATTGTGGGATAAAACATTAGGTGGTATAATGAACGATGTATGCAACTCAATTATATTAACATCAGACAATGGTTATCTGTTGGCAGGTAGGTCTGAATCAAATATTTCAGTTGATAAATCAGAAAATTCAAAGGGATTAAGCGATTTCTGGATTGTCAAATTAGATATCAATGGTAATAAATTGTGGGATAAAACAATTGGTGGTAATGAAGTTGATATTTGCACCTCAGTATGTCAAACTGAAGATGGAGGATATCTTTTAGGAGGAGAGTCTTATTCTAATGTATCAGGCGATAAATCTGAGAATTGTCGCGGCACCTACGATTATTGGATTGTAAAAGTAGATAGTAATGGTAATAAAATATGGGACAAAACATTGGGAGGAAGTTCTACAGACCGTTGTTTGTCAGCAATCCAAACTAGTGATGGTGGCTATATTGTTGGAGGTTATTCAGATTCTAATGCATCTGGCGAGAAATCAGAGAGTTCAAAGGGTTCAAATGACTATTGGGTTGTAAAATTAGATGCAAATAAGAATATATCCTGGAATAAAACGATTGGTGGTGATGGTTGGGATTTCTTCCGAACCATGATACAGACTGCGAACGGCGACTACCTTTTGGGAGGAGTTTCATACTCAAATATTTCAGGAGATAAATCAGAAACACCACACGGAGGAAATGATTTCTGGATCGTGAGCCTAGATCAAAATGGGAATAAAAAATGGGACAAAGAAATAGGTGGTGGTTCAGAAGATGATTGTTTCTCCATAATTCAAACAGGAGATTTCAGCTATTTTTTAGGCGGAATTTCAAGTTCAAATATATCAGCAGACAAATCGGAAAATTCGCGCGGGGGAAACGATTATTGGATTGTAAAATTGGGCTCACCTAACCAACCACCAGTTGCCAACAACGACAGCTTTGAAATGTATGGGAACACGCTAACTGTATCTGCAACAGGAGTTCTTACAAATGATACAGATGCAGAAAGTAATCCTCTTACAGCAGTAATTGAAACACAACCAACAAAAGGAACCGTAGTTTTGAATTCAGATGGTTCTTTTACTTATACAATAGGTGCAAATTTCGATGGTAATGACAGTTTTACTTACAAAGCTAACGATGGAACCGATGACAGCAATGTGGCCTCGGTAACAATTATAAAAGCTGATCCTCAAGTTTGTAGTAATAAGACGCTTAATAGTCAGGAAGAGGTAAATTCATTTAATTGTTCGTCAATCACGGGCAACCTGACTATTTCAGGGGAGGATATTACAGACTTAAGTCCTCTCTCAATATTAACATCCATTGGAGGATATCTTTATATTCACAACAATCCGTTATTAACAAATTTAGACGGCCTTTCTTCTCTAACATCTATTGGAGGAGACCTGACCATTGACCAAAATGAAGCTTTAGAAAATATCAACGGTTTAAATTCACTAACTGCACTTGATAATGTTTATGTACAGTATTGTAACACGTTGGCGCATTTAGACGGTTTCTCAAAATTAACTTTAATAGGTGGAAATCTATATGTTGTTTCTTGTCCTGCTCTTCAGAATGTAGATGGTCTATCTGGAATAACTTCAGTTGGAGGCATTTTGAAAATAAGTTCTAATAATATTTTAGAAAATATTTACGGACTTTCGGGTTTAACTTCTATCGACTCACATTTAATGATTAATAACAATAGTTCACTTTTAAATTTAGACGGCCTTGCCGCGCTTAATGTAATAGGAGGAGATTTGTACATTAATAATGGTTTGGCCTTACAGCAATTAGATAGTTTTAATAATCTGACTTCGATAACGGGAATGCTTTACATTCGTAATTGTCCTTTAATAACAAATTTAAATGGACTTTCAGCTTTAGAAATAGTAGGGAATAATTTGTCAATTACTCTCAATTCCGCACTTTCAGAATTTTGCGCACTGTATACACTAATTAATGGCAGTGGTTTAGCAGGTAGCTATACAATCAGTGGTAATGCAGCAAATCCTACACAACAAGATATTATTGATGCTGGACCATGCTTGAATCAAGCTTCATGCACTTCAGTTACCAATCTAAATGATAGCGGGGCAGGTTCTTTAAGAGAAGCCATTAATTGTGCAAATTCAAATCCTGGGTCAGACGTTATTACATTTAATGTTGCCGGAACAATCAATGTTTTGACTCAATTACCTGAATTAAACGACCCCACTGGAGGAACTACTATTGATGGTAGTTCAGCTCCTGGTTATTCCGGAGAGCCGATTGTTGTTTTAAAAGGATTAGGCACTAGCAGCATTGATGGAATTGTTATTACAACACCAAATAATAATGTAAAGGGACTTCAAATTCATGAATTCCGCTATGGAATAAATATAAACGGAAATTTAGCGACTAACAATATTATTTCCAATAATTATATAGGTAATGATGGAAATACGACAAAATCAAATGGAAGAGGAGTTTTAATTGAAAATGCACCAAATAATATCATAGGTGGTTCAACAATTGGTGATAAAAATGTAATATCAGGGAATCCAGGTGATATATATATAAAAGGATTAGAAGCAACTGGAAACAAAATTTTAGGGAATTTAATCGGTATTGATGCTTCAGGAAGCTTAGCCTTGGGAGCTTCAAATCAAGGTGGTATTACAATATACAATTCACCAGACAACATTATTGGGGGTTTAAATCCGGGAGAAGGAAACGTGATATCAGGAAATGGCAGTGGAATTTACATGATTTTAAGCAGCGCAAGTGGTACAATTATCCAAGGGAACTTAATTGGCACAGATATCTCTGGAACTTCAGCAATAGGTAATTCAAATGCAATATTTTCTTATCAGGCGATAGAAAACAGCATAATTGGGGGAACAATAGCAGGTGCTAGAAATATAATATCTGGGAATTTTCGAGGTATTGAGATAAAAGGAGATAATAACTTAATACAGGGTAATTATTTCGGGACCGATATTACAGGGTCAAAGAAACTTGGAAATGGAGGAAGCAATATTACTATTATAAATGGAAAAAATAATTTAGTAGGAGGAATTACGATTGAAGCCAGAAATATTATTTCAAATAGTAGTGGTACCGGAGTGTTTTTCGGAGGCAATACTTCAACTGATAATAAGGTGCAGGGCAATTATATTGGTACTGATGTAACAGGAACTTTAGATTTTGGAAATAATTCTGGAATAGGTATTGGTGGCGAAGGAAATGAACGAAATATAATAGGAGGCACTCAACCCGGTGCTGGAAATCTCATTTCAGGGAATTCTACCGGAATTAATATTCGACTTTGTGCCAACAATATAGTACAAGGCAATCTAATAGGTACAGATTTAACAGGAAGTATAGCTATAGGAAATAATGCTGGTATTTGGATCGAAAGCGCTTCCAATAATACAATCGGAGGAACTGTACCAGAAGCACGTAATATCATTTCCGGAAACTTACATGGAATTTTTATTGATTACAGTAATTCCTATAATACTGGTGCGGAGGGAAATATAATTCAAGGTAATTATATTGGAACTGACATATCAGGAAATTCAGAATTGGGAAACACAGAATATGGTGTTTATATAAGAGGGGGCTCAAATAATGTAATAGGAGGAACATTAGAAGGAGCAAGAAACATTATTTCAGGAAATAATTCAGTAGGTATTTTGATCGATAAAACTTATTCAGGAACTTTTGCAAATAGCAATAAAGTGCAGGGAAATTATATAGGCACCAATTCTACAGGTAGTTTGGCCTTGGGTAACACATATTCAGGTATTCAAGATGGTGGCACCTCAAGCCTAATTGGAGGTACTGTTTCAGGAGCTGGCAATGTTATTTCAGGAAATAATATTGGCATCCTTGTTACTAGAAATGGTTCTACAATAAAGGGAAATTTGATAGGAGTTAATTCAAATGGCACAGAGAAATTATCCAATACTCAAAGTGGAATAAAAATTACTTCTGATGGTATAAATTGTGTTGTTGGAGGAAAAACAGTGGAAGAACGAAATATCATTTCAGGAAATGGAGGTGAAGGCATTGAAATAAATGCTGTCGGAAATATAGTACAAGGAAATTATATTGGAACAGATATTACGGGAACAATTGCGATGGGTAATTCATCTAACGGAATTTATGCCAGTTCAGGAGTTGCTGGAGAAATTTTTATCGGAGGTTCGGAAACTGGCGCAGGTAATGTTATATCTGGGAATAATCAGAATGGAATAAAAATTCAATTTTTAAACACAAAGGCTACAATACAAGGGAATTACATAGGAACATCCTCTACAGGTGATGCAGATTTGGGTAATTTACAAAACGGTATATATTTCTATCAAGGTGCAGAACACATTGTTGGTGGAGAAACTGTTGAAACCGGTAATGTCATTGCTTTTAATAAGAATAATGGGCTCTATGCATATTCAGCCAGTTCAGTTTCAATTTTAGGAAACTCCGTTTTATCTAATAAAAATCACGGTATATATTTTAATTCTGGTTCAAATCATATAATCGGAGGAAATACTCCTGAATTAGGTAATATGATTGCCTATAACGGAAAAAATGGAATTTACAATCTTTCTACAAACTCCTGCACATTTAATATGAATTCAATTTTATCGAATGTTGAAAATGGTATCTTTTCCAGTGGCGGATCAAATCATACAATAGGTGGAACTGCATCAGATTCTGGTAATATTATTTCCTTAAATGGTAAAAATGGAATTCTGGTTTATTCAACCATTTCCTGTGCACTTCATCAAAATTCGATTTTTTCGAATAACGAAGTTGGAATTGATCTTTATCCAATTGGCATAAATGCTAATGATCTTGGTGATGGTGATTCAGGCCCAAATAATTTACAAAATTATCCTGAATTAAATGCAATTTCTGCGGATGTAGCTAATACAACTATTGAAGGGATTCTAAATAGTAATCCAAATACAACATTTACAATTGAATTCTTTTCTAACTCAGCTGCAGATCCGTCTGGTTATGGGGAAGGTGAACATTTTATGGGTTCTTCAACCATAACCACAGATGGAAATGGTGATGCAAATTTTACTGAAGTATTGCCAATGGTAATTTCAGAAGGAGAATTTGTAACAGCAACAGCAACCGATCCGAATGGAAATACTTCTGAGTTTTCCACAGCATTGGAATATATTGCCTGTGAGTCACCGGTTGCGGTATGTCAGGATATTACTATTCAGTTGGACGTCAATGGTCAGGCAGATATATCAGTAATAGATATTGATAACGGATCTGAAGCTTCCTGTGGTCTGGATAATATTTCTATTGACCAAAACTCCTTTGATTGTTCAAATATGGGTCAGAATATTGTTACTTTAATGATTACTGATGTAAGGCAGGCAAGTTCAACCTGTACTTCAATTGTTACGGTCGATGATGTCACTGCTCCGGTTGCAGATGTGGATATTCTGCCAACAGTAACAGGCGAATGCAGTGCTGAAGTCATTGCGCCTTCTGCAACTGATAACTGTAAAGGTACTATCACAGGTGTTACCACAGACCCAACTTCATATTCTGAACAGGGAACTTACACAGTTACCTGGACTTATGATGATGGAAACGGAAACATTTCATCGCAACAGCAAACGGTAATTGTCAATGATGTGACTGCTCCGATTGCAGATGTGGATATTCTGCCAACAGTAACAGGCGAATGCAGTGCTGAAGTTATTGCACCTACTGCTACCGATAATTGTACAGGGACTATCACAGGAGCAACCACCGACCCAACTTCATATTCTGAACAGGGAACTTATACGGTTACATGGACTTATGATGATGGGAACGGGAACACCTCATCGCAGCAGCAAACGGTAATTGTCGATGATGTCACTGCTCCGGTTGCAGATGTGGATATTCTGCCAACAGTAACAGGCGAATGCAGTGCTGAAGTTGTTGCGCCTACTGCTACCGATAATTGTGAAGGTACAATCACAGGAGCAACCACAGACCCAACTTCATATTCTGAACAGGGAACTTATACGGTTACCTGGACTTACGATGATGGAAATGGGAACATTTCTTCTCAAGAACAAACTGTTATTGTTAACGATGTAACCGCTCCGGTAGTGATTACCCAGAATTATGCAGTCCAATTGGATGATAACGGTAATGCTTCAATTACTGTTTTGGATATCGATAATGGCTCATATGATAATTGTGAAATTTATACAATGGAATTATCTCAGGAGCATTTTACATGTGATGATATCGGCGACAATCAAATTATTTTGACTGTAACTGATATAAATGGAAACCAATCAAATAAAGTTGCAATTGTAAATGTATCTTACAATATTCCTGAAATAGTAGTTATTAACGGCCCAGAACATCCATATCCATTGGGTACTTTAATTTTATTGGAAATTGAATTAGATGTTCCTTTAAATAACGATGTTAAAGTTATATGGGATGATGGAACCGAAAATTACTATAACGGGACAACTGGTATTGTTTACGCTGATCATATGTATCAAACTGCAGGCGTTTATTCAGTTGAAGTTGTAATACTTGATCCTTGTAATTTATCTCAAATTAGTGAATTTAATTATGTGGTGATATATGATCCAAGTGCAGGTTTCGTTACCGGTGGTGGATGGATAGATTCGCCTGAAGGAGCTTATAAACCTGATCTATCTTTAACAGGTAAAGCTAATTTTGGATTTGTAGCCAAATATAAAAAAGGACAAACTACACCGGATGGTAAAACCGAATTCCAGTTTAAAGCCGGTAACCTTAATTTTAACAGTGCCGATTATGAATACCTTGTAATTATGGTTGCCGGTGCAAAATCATTAATCAAAGGTACCGGAACAATAAACGGAGATGGAAATTACGGCTTTATTTTGAGTGCGCTGGATGCCGATTTGACACCCAGTGCTGAAAAGGATAAATTCAGAATAAAAATCTGGGACAAGGATGCCGGTGATGAAATTGTTTATGACAATAATATTTCCGGAGACGATAATGCAGATCCGGCTACAACAATTGGAGGTGGCTCAATTACAATACATGCTAATGATAATAAGTCGGCTGAAATTATAAACACAATTGAGCTAAGTGAATTAAAGGTATATCCAAATCCTTTTAGCAGTGTTCTGAAATTTGAGTTTGAATCTCCTAACAGTACCTATGCAAGAATTGATATGTATGATGCAACCGGACGAATGATTAAAACTATTTTTGAACAGGAAATTGAAGGAGGTGTATTGTACAATGCTGAATTCAATCCTGTGGATGAAGTCAGCGGATTCTATTTTTACCGTGTAAATATGGGTGGCAATATTTATAATGATAAAGCAATATTTAAAAAGGAATAACATCAAAAAAACAGGCTGTCTTAAAGGATGGCCTGTTTTTTAATATAATAATTCCCACATCTTAAAATAATCCTCCGACCTCGTACCTCGGCCACCTCCTTTAAAAAAGGAGGACTCGTTTCATCCTCAATGCTGAAAAGGGATTTTTGGTGGATTGGAATTAAAAGAAAATTAAATTCTTCTAGACTCTCGACTTCGACCTTCTGACTTCCAACTTCCAACTTTCCTAAACCACCCCCGGTAAACTGATTCCTTTAATTTTTCGGTATAAATCCAGGGCAAAAACATCTGTCATCCCCGACACAAAATCCACAACCGACTGAATTTTCGGGTAATAATCTTCACTTTCAGATTTATACTGTTCAGGTAAAATAGACAAAATTTTCTTGCTGTACATATCTTGCGGATTCATTACTGCATCCACAAATTCTTTTAAGAGTGTACCAATAATTTTGTATCCCGCAATTTCAATCTCCACTACCGACCTATGTCCGTATACTTTTTTGAATGAAATACTTTTCACCCGTTCCATAGCTTCTGCCTGCGTAGTTTGAAATCCATCGGTTAAACTTCCCTCAAAGCTGCCTTCCAAAATGCGATTCTGGTTCTCTGTAAAAATCCTGATACATTCATAAATTAATTTCCCGATTACTCCGGCCCGCAAATAACTTACCTGCTCGTTTTGGTCAGTCACCCGTTTTAAAGTGCTTTCAATATTGGCTATTTGTTTTTTATCGGTTTTTGTGTTGTAAAATCCGAGGTACAATTCTTTGGTTGTTTCGTAGCTTAAGATCCCCAGTTTAAAAGCATCTTCCAAATCCATTATCTGGTAACAAATGTCATCGGCTGCTTCAACCAGATACACAAGAGGATGACGAACAAATGAGATGTATTCTCCATCCTTTTTGTCTATCTGAAGCTCACTGGCTATTCGGGAGTAATCCTCTTTTTCAGATTGAAAAAATCCAAATTTTTGTTTTTTAGCCAATACGGATTCAAAGGGATATTTTACGATACTTGACAATGTTGAATAGGTAAGTGCAAAACCACCGGGTCGTTTCCCCGTAAACTGATGACTTAAAATTCTCAGGGCATTTGCATTGCCATCGAAATGTGTAAAATCTTTCCACTCCCCTGTTGTTAGTTTATTTTCAAACTCTTTGCCGGCACCTTTGGTAAAAAAATTCGAAATCGCTGCTTCGCCGGAATGTCCAAAAGGCGGATTCCCCAAATCATGCGCCAAACAGGCAGTAGAAACAATAGTTCCAATTTCGGTTAAAAGTTTATTTTCAGGATTTTCTTTTACCAGTTTTTCGGCCAGCATATTTCCCAATGAACGGCCCACACTTGCTACTTCCAGACTATGGGTTAAGCGGTTATGCACAAAAATATGTTCGGGTAAAGGAAATACTTGGGTTTTATTCTGCATTCTTCTAAAAGGTGATGAAAATATTATTCGATCATAATCCCGCTGAAACTGCGACCTGTCCTCTGCATTTGAAGAACTTGTCCAGTCTTCCATCCCCAGTCGTTTTGCCGAAAGTAATGTATTCCAATTCATAGTTTTTGTTTCTGATGCGAAAATAGTGGAAACAGATTAACTAAACCACTATGCATTGAAAATACATAGGTTTAATCTCAAAAAACATTCGATTGAGAGAATTAGTATTGGCTGGAAGACCGAAGTCGGAAGACGGAAGAAAAACACTCCCATTTTAAAAAAAAACTTCGTGCTTCGTGCTTCAAACTTCTAGCAAAAAAGAATATTTTAAGAAACAAAAGTAGCTGTAATGAATTTCAGTATTTCAACCATTAACTAGAAAATAATTTCAAAATCCAATATTCAAATCTCAATAAAATCTTAAAAATCACATTTCAGTGCACAAATCTGAATAATTTGGAATTTAGAATTTGCATTATTGAAACTTATTTGTGATTTGCATTTTGAACATTGGAATTTCATAAAGTATATGTCGAATATTGTTTTACCTGTTTAGCCAAAATTTTTGCCTTTCCCCCGGTGATACTATTTAGTCTGAACCAAAATTCAGGTCCATGATTTTTTATTTCGGTATGCACCAGTTCGTGCAACAAAATATAGTCTATCAGTTCATCAGGTAGTTTCATCATTTGCAAGTTCAAACTGATGTTGTTTTTTGCCGAGCAACTTCCCCAGTTTCTTCGGTTATTTCTGATGGTAACCTTGTTATACTGAAATCCGAATTTATTCGCCAATTCATACAAGCTCACCGGTAATAATTTTTTTGCTTCAAAACGGTAAACCTCTGTAAGAATGTGCTCAATATACCGCATAGATTCTTCCGAATCCAAATCACGCACTTCAATCAGAACCTTATTTTCTTGTGCTTTTGCATCGTTTTTTAATCCTTTCCTGATTATAATTCTATTTAATTTGGTTTGAATAATTTTGCCGTTCTGTAATTCGTTTTTTTTAGTAGAAAATTTTTGTTTCTGAGAATTTATCCAATCAATATTTTTTGAAACAAATCCGGCAGCTTCGGCATAAGTAATATAGAACGGCATAGAAACCCGCACTGTATTATCGGGTTTAACACTAAGTTTTATATTTTTCGAACGTCGATTTTTGAAAAAAGTAACCGCGCCAATATTTTTGAATTGAACTACTTTTGCAGTCATATGTTATGTAAATAAAAAATCAAAGATATTAATTATGGCAAACAACAAAAAAATGGAGGTTTTTGTTAATCTCACCAAACGCGATACAGTAGTTGCAATAGAAGAAAAAGTTCTTCCCGGAAGCCTTGTTTTTGATTCATTAAATCCGTTTCCCGGATATTACCATGAAACACCAACAAGTCCGCGCCCTATTTATATTTACCTGGTACTGGCCAATCAATACCCATTGGAAGAAATCATCAGAGCTACACAAAATATAGAAAAAGAATACGATTGGAATTTTGATGCAGGAAAAGGTTACATGACCATTGGCTCAGAATTTTTAAATGTAATCAGAGTGAGACATCTCCCTGAACTGGATTTAGTTATAAAAATACAGGAAGCATATGTTAAACAAGGCATCAACTTTTTAATGAATAAAAAATTGAAAGGAAAACTTGAAGCTCAGGTGAAAATCGTAAAATTCCTGAATCTTGAAAAACTTGGAGATGGAATTTATATTAATGCTGAAGATACAACATTTGGGTATGTTGAAATTCCAAAATACCTGCACCAGGCCGCATTTACAAAAGTATCAATGGATGTAAAATACAACTGGGATGGACATGAATATGATGCTGCATCTGCCTCATTTTATAATGAAGGAAAACTTTATGAAGTTGTACGTATACGTTCCGATCAAATGAATATGGATTACCTGGACAAAATCAAAAAATTATATACAGCTAAAATAAGATAGATTTGAATGAGCTAAATAAAATCTATTAATTGAAAAACAAAATAACGAAGCTATGCTGATTCCGGGTGGAATTTAAATTCTCATTATCTGGATCAAGGAAATTTCAATTCAGAAGTAATACTCCTTCATTTACATAGGCAGGAAAGCAAATATTAAAACAATTGAATAATTTTTAGACAGCTTCTTACAAAAAGTAATACTTTAATATCTTAGATTTATTAACTTTGCCCCTGAAGAATGGATGTTATTTTATAATATCCTGATTTTAAATTTATTATAAACCAACTACTTCTTAATGGGAACCAAAAGAAATTTATCTTTAGTACTTATTGTTGTAATATCACTTGTTGTGGTATTTGCAATACTTTACTTTTCCGGATTTATCAGTACTAAAAATTTTAATCCTGGCGACACTGTCTCGGTTACAGTGGATAGAGGCGAGGTTATCTCAACCACTCATGCAACAGGTATTATCGAATCTGAAAATGAAGTGATCTTGCTAAGTCCGGCAGCCAGTATCATTGAAAGTATTTTAATAGAACCCGGAAGCAGGGTTCAAACCGGTGATATAATTCTGCAACTTCAGACACAAACTGTGCTTGATGAAATTGAAAGGCTTAAAGACCAGCTTGAAGTAAGACGAAACAGCCTGGAGAAAAACAGGTTAAATGCTCAAAGTACAAAACTCGATTTAGATTATAATGAAGAGGTAAAACGTTTAAAGGTTATTTCGCTTGAAGCACAACTTTCAGACCAGGAACAATTACTTGAAGTAGGAGGAATTTCTCCGGCTCGTGTTGAAGAGACAAAACAACAAATCACACTTGCCGAGAAGGATTTATCGATGCTGATAAATAAAAATTCTATCAGGCTAAAACAGTTGGAAGCCGACGATAAAGGATTACTGTTGCAAATCAACATGGATGAGAAAAAATTAAAAGAGAAGCAGGAATTGTTGAGTAAAATGAGTGTACGTGCGCCATCATCAGGAATTATTTTGAATATATCGGGGAGTGTAGGTGAAAAAGTTGGGGCCGATAAAATGCTGGTTCGAATGTCGGATTTAAGTTCTTTTAAACTGACCGGCTCTGTTGATGAACAACTTGCCAGTCAAATAAAAACAGGCTCGCAGGTTTATGTTAATGTTGAGGATGAAATACTGGAAGGATTGGTAGGAAACATAACCCCCATTGTAGAGAATAACAAAGTTCAGTTTCATGTACACCTTGAACAAAGCAGTCATCCAAAATTAATTGCAAACCAGAATGTTCAAATACAGATAATCAATAATAAAAAAGAAAATGCCCTCAGAATAAAAAAACTTCCTCAATTTGAAAACGGTAAAAGGCACCGGGTTAATGTTCTCGATGGAGATAACATTGTCAAAAAAGATGTGGTATTGGGGATAATAGGAGATGATTATTGTGAAATTCTTTCAGGACTGGAAGAAGGTGATGAAGTGATGCCGTAATCTGCATTTAAAAAATTGGAAAGATATTATAATACAAAGATTATGAAATGAACATGAATTTTTATTCTTCAAAATCACACACAAAAAGAATTAAAAATTCATCGAGAATGCCATCGAAATGAGCTTGCGAATTCTATTGAATACCTTTTAAGTAAACAATAGAATGAAATAAATACAAACGAAATAAACGATTTTAATGAGATGAAACGATTTGCTTTTTTGGTGTTAAGCATGTTAATGATAGCAAATACGCTTTCAGCACAAACCAACACGCCGGTTAGCCAAACAGATTCAATAATTTTGCAAATTGAAAAACCTAATAATCCGTCTGATACAATAAAATACGTATTAAGTCTGGAAGATGTAATTGATATGGCAATAACACAATCTTCAGCAATAAAATATGTACAAAATACCAACGTAAATTATTACTGGCGGTATAGAAATTATAAAACACAATTCAGACCACAGCTATTATTCCGAAGCGATTTACCCAATTACCGTCATACTACTGAACCCATTACCCAACCTGATGGTAGTATTGAGTTTAAGCAGGTTTCTAACCTTGCAGCTTCGGCAAATTTATCGTTGAATCAATCTATTCCAATTTTGGGAACATATATTTATGCAAGTACCTCAGCATACGGAATCAGAAACCTCAATGCAAATGAAACAAGTTTTTCAGGTGCACCTTTCGAAGTTGGTTTTTCTCAGCACCTTTTTGGATACAACTGGATGAAGTGGTATAAAAAAACCGAACCTATGGTATACGACGAAGCACAGAAACGTTTTGTTGAAGATATTGAAGAAATTTCGCTTTATGCAACCTACCGGTATTTCACTTTTCTTACTTATCAAACCAACTTTGTATTGGCCGAAAACAATCTAAGAAACAGCCTGGATAATCTGGAGATATCTAAAACCAAAAAGGAACTTGGACAAATTTCGGATAACGATTATTCGCGCATTGAACTTTCGGTTTTGAATGCACAAAAATCGCTTAACCAAGCCAGAATGCAGTTAAAAAATGCCGATTTTGAATTACGTACCTATATTGGTTTAAAAGAAGATCGGGAACTGGAGTTAATAATTCCTCTTGAAATGAAGCTGTTTGAGATTGATCCATCCACTGCCCTTCAAAAAGCCAAAGAAAACCGCAAAGAAACATCATATTACGAGAGAAGATTAATAAATGCTGACCGGGAGCTGGCAGAAGCAAAAAGTAAAACCGGAATTAATGCTACTTTACGTGGAAGTTTTGGACTTTCAAACAGTGCAGCAGATTTTCCGGGTATTTATGAAAATCCGCAAAAGGACCGTACTTTACGCATTTCTTTAAGTGTTCCAATTCTTGACTGGGGTAAATCAGCTTCCTCAGTAAAACTGGCTGAAACAAGAAGAGAACTTACCATCTTTGATGTAAACAAAGATATCGAAGAGTTTGAACGTGAGATTATTGTGCAGGTTGAGCAATTCAGTTTATTAAAAGACCAGATAAAAACTGCTACCGAAGCGGACAAAGTTGCCGGGAATGGCTACCTTATTGCCTTACGAAAATTTCAAAATGGCGAACTCAGCATCACAGATATGAATATCGCTTTACAGGAAAGGGACAAAGCCCGAAGAGACTACATTTATGCTATTCGATCGTATTGGGTTGCCTATTATAACCTAAGAATATTTACCCTGTACGATTTCGAGAGAAACAGCAATATTACTTATAGTAATCCGATGCTATAAGCTGTTGGGATCGGAGGTTTTCAACCTCCGAAAATACTGCGGTTACAAACCGCAGATCCCGGGAATAAAAAAAGCCCGGATTACCGGGCTTCTAATATGCTAAATTTAAATTTTTAAACTTCATCATTGGCAATCAACCATTCTGCAATCTGCACAGCATTTAATGCCGCTCCTTTTTTAATCTGGTCGCCAACGCACCAAAAGGTGATACTATTTGGATCAGTAACATCTTTTCTGATTCTACCCACATATACATCATCTTTGCCAGAAACAAACAATGGCATAGGATATTGTTTTTCTGCAGGATTATCAACAACTGTCAAACCTTCAAAATTTTCGAAAGCGGTTTTAACTTCTTCAACTGAAAGTGTTTTTTCGGTTTCAACCCAAATTGCTTCAGAATGGGCACGTGCAACCGGAATACGAACACAGGTAGCACTAACTTCGGCATTGGTGTGCATTATTTTTTTTGTCTCCCAGTTCATTTTCATTTCCTCTTTTGTATAATCATTTTCCAGAAATACATCAATATGAGGAATAATATTCATGGCCAACTGGTATGGAAATTTATTAATCGTAACATCTTTATCTTCTGCAATTTCCTTCACCTGCTGTTCCAGTTCGGCAATTCCCTGAGCTCCTGCTCCACTTGCAGCCTGATAAGTGGCTACTCTCACCCTTTTTATTTTTGATAAATCTTCGATGGGTTTTAATGCAACAACCATTTGAATTGTTGAACAATTCGGATTGGCAATAATATTTCTTGGACGTACTTTTGCATCTTCCGCATTCACCTCCGGCACAACCAACGGCACATCATCATCGTAACGAAATGCACTAGAATTATCGATCATAATTGCACCATATTTTGTAATAGTATCAGCAAATTCTTTTGAAATACCTGCACCTGCAGAAGTAAGAGCAATGTCGATATCTTTAAAATCATCACCGTGTTTTAATTCTTTAACAACCAGCTTTTTACCTTTGAATTCATACTCGTTCCCGGCACTTCTGGCCGATCCAAACAATACCAACTCATCCATCGGAAGATTTCGCTCGGCAAGTACACGCAGGAATTCTTGTCCTACTGCCCCGCTTGCTCCAACAACTGCAACTTTCATTCGTTAAATTCTTTAAAAAATTATGTAATAGCTATCTTTAAATCGAAACAAATTTAATATTTAGCTTCCAATTGTAGTTCAGATGATTAGCAATAATCTAAAAATCTTAATATTCATTTACATTTTGTATTGTACCCCGGCTCATACGCAGGAAATCTGGAGGGAAAGTTTTGAACTCCCCAATAAAGGAATCTGGGGTAGTGAAAATGGAACGATTCAATCTGATTTTTCTGAAATCGTAAATTGGACTTTGGATTTCCCGAATGTTGAATTACAAAACGAAAAAGATTATGCAAAAACAGTATCAACCTCAGGTGGAAGATTTGAAGTTGTAGACGTTAATGGAGAAATCGTCTGGAAATCAAAGATTATACCTATTGAGGATTTTATTGATGTAAATATCCAACTTAATGCCTCAGAAACAGGGAGTAATAACAATACCGATAATAAATATTTAAAAGCATTTTTTAGTGTTGATAATGGTGATAAATTTTTTTTTGAAGTCAATGGCGAAAACAATGGTAACTGGGGTTCTGTGATTGTGGAACAAAAAGAAATTAAAGGGAAAGAATTACAAATTCTTGTTTACATGTCAAACCATTATTCCTCTGACAAAGTGATTCTCGATGAAGTAATAATTTCTGCAAAAGAAAAACCTCAGGAGCCAATAAGAGAGGGAGATATTTTAATTAATGAAGTACTTTTTAATCCTGTTTCTGTAGGTTCAGATTATGTCGAAATTTATAATCATTCAGCAAAAGAGATTTCTCTTAATCGGCTTTACCTTGCCTCGCGAAATTCAAACAGAGAACTTACCCAGATTTATCAACTTTCATCAATTCAAAAAAGTTTTTATCCCGAGTCCTACCTTGCTTTGACAAAAGACACAAATGGTGTATTCCCCTGGTATGATATTCAATGCCCAAAGTGTTTTCAGCAAATGGAAAAATTTCCATCCTATAATAACGATAAAGATTATGTGGTTTTACTGGATGAAAATCTTCAGGTTATCGACGAATTTTTTTATTCCGAAAAAATGCATCATCCGATTCTTTCCAACGAAGAAGGAATTTCTCTGGAACGGATATCCTTTACCCGGAACACAAATGATCCTAAAAACTGGCATTCTGCTTCAACCACAGCTGGATATGGCACACCCGGCTACAAAAATTCACAAACAGAAACTGAAGTAACAAGTAAACCGGTTATTACTTTTAGTCCTGAATCTTTTTCACCCAATTTTGATGGCTACAACGATGAATATCTGATTAAGTATGAAGTAGACAAACCAGGTTATGTTGCAAATATTTCAATATTTGATGAGTCAGGAAGATTTTTGTTTAAACTGGCTAATAACGAAATAATTAATACAAGTGGAACCATCGAATGGAATGGAGAGGACCAAACCGGACAAAAACTAAAACATGGTGTTTATATTGTTATGGTTGAACTATTTAATCCCTCAGGTGAAACTTATCGGTACAAAGATGGTGTGGTGATAACCGGTTTTTTGAAATAATAACTGTAACTTTATAATTCATTTTTTTACTAATCATAAGAAAATTAAATAATCCAATCCGAGCTATGAAGCGAAACTTCTTCTATTTTGGCTGGCGTGAATTTACCCGGTCTGCCAACTTTTCTAAAAATGTCGCAACAAAAGGAGTATTAATATTCCTGGCACTTTACTTTTCATCTGTAGCACTATTTTTAGGATTTAACCTAAGTGAATATATCGAAAAAACTTTCCCGGGTGAATCGCAAATAGCCATATTTAATACCTTTATTTTTGCTTATGTGGGCTTTGAGTTTGTTTTAAGAATAATGGTTCAAAATCTTCCAACATTTGGTTATCAGCCATTTTTAATTCTACCTGTAAAAAGAACCCGGATTGCAAAATACATGCTGAACAAATCGGTATTGCATTTTTTCAATGTTCTGCCATTATTTTTGATTTTGCCTTTTACTTTTAAAACTGCGGTTCACGAATTAGAAACTCCGGTTTTGACTGCATGGCTGGCATCTCTGTTTTTAATGATTTTTGTAAGTCATTTTTTAGCCATTTATGTAAAATGGCGAACTAACGAATCCAATTGGTTTTTTTATGGTTTTCTGGCTTTTGCAGCAGGTGTTTTTGCCATTAATCATTTTGAAATTATAAAAATTAATGAAGCGTTTGGGAAGATTTTTGATTTTGTGGTTCAGCAACCATTAGCAGTTCTGATATTTCCAGTGCTAATTGCAGCTCTTTATTTTTTAAACCTGAAATTCTTATTAAGCCGCTTTTTTCTTGACGAGATTTCTCAAAAGAAAAAGAAGGAAAATATTTATGATTTTTCATGGTTAAACCAGGTGGGCGAATATGGCAAAATGCTTTCGCTTGAAGTGAAAATGATTGCCCGGAACAAACGACCTCGGACAACTGCAACCATGTCTATTCTTTTTATTTTTTATGGTTTATTGATTTACAAAGATTATCGCGCCGATATGCCGGAGTTTATTTTTGTTTTGGGCGGAATGTTTATGACCGGTATTTTTGGGATGATGTACGGCCAGTTTTTCCCCGCGTGGCACAGCAGGTATTATTCACTTTTAATGGCACAAAATGTAAAAATGAAACAAATATTACAATCAGCATTTTTTCTGATGGCAGTTACCAATATTATTTTTTACCTGCTTTCCCTGGGATATATGTCAATTACCCCAAAAGTGCTTTACATCCACTTTGCAGTTATGCTTTATAATGTGGGAGTTAATAGCTGGGTAATTTTTGGTTTGGGATTAAACAGTAAAAAGGCAATAGATTTGGAAAGAGGGGCTATGTTTAATTACCAGGGAATGAGTGCCAGCAACTGGCTGATAAGTTTTCCTATTCTTTTTGGTCCGCTGGCAGTATATGGGATTCTGGCTTTTGCATTCGGAAATATTGCGGCTTTAATTATTTTAGGGGGTCTGGGTTTAGTTGGCATTATTTTGCACCCACGTTTAATCGATTATTTTACAAAGCAGTATTTGAAGAGAAAGCATAGGATGATAGCGGGATACAAGACGACATAAAGGCGCGAAGTTGGAAGCGCGAAGCTCGGAGATAGAAAAAAATGCACGAAGTTGGAAGCATGAAGCTCGGAGATAGAGAAGAAGCGCGAAGTTGGAAGCTAAAAGTTTTTTAAGAAAGAAAAGAAAATGGAATATAAAAAGGGATTTAAGTTTGAGAAACTAATTATATGGCAAAGAGCTATGGAATTAGGTGAAGAAATCAATACGATGTCCGAAAAATTTCCAAAAAAAGAAGTTTACAATCTTTCATCGCAGATTTGCAGAGCCGCTGATTCCGTTGCATTAAATATTTCAGAAGGCTCAATTGTTCAATCAAAGCCTGAATACAAAAAGTTCCTTGGATATTCCATCCGTTCTCTTGCAGAAGTTATAAGTTGTCTTTACAAAGCAAAATTCAGAAAATATATAGCCGAAGAAATATTTCATACGCAGTACGACTTTTGTTATAACTTAATGAATATGATTATCGCATTTAGAAATAAAATTTAAAATTCCTGAAGCCACGGTTTTCCCGGTCTTCGTACTTCGAACTCCGTGCTTCAATCCAATTATAAATAGATGAGTAAAAAACAATTCTCAATATACAATCAATAAATTAATAATAACACGGTGCTCAAAGTCTTCGTGCTTCGTGCCTCGTGCTTCAAACCTTTTTAAACATGATAACTATAACAAATCTTGAAAAAGCATATAGCGGGACTACCGTGCTGAACATACCTGAATTAAAAATAGAAAACGGGGAAGTTTTTGGGCTGGTTGGAAACAATGGTGCCGGAAAAACAACTTTATTTTCTTTGGTTCTCGACCTCATCAGAGCTACACGCGGCAGAGTGTTTATTAACGAAATTCCGGTGGCAAAAACTGAGGATTGGAAAGCATTAACAGGTGCTTATATCGATGAGAGTTTTACAATTGGATATCTTACTCCTGATGAATATTTCTCATTTTTAGGAGAGATGCGCGATATGAATAAAAATGATATCGATGGTTTTCTGAATAATTTTAAGGAGTTTTTTAACGATGAAATTATTGGTAAGAAAAAGTATATCAGGGATTTGTCAAAAGGAAACCAGAAAAAGGTTGGTGTTGTAGGAGCTTTATTAGGGAATCCTGAATTTGTGATTCTTGATGAACCTTTTGCCAATTTAGATCCAACCTCTCAATTTAAATTACGTCAGATCATTAAAGATTTTGCCACCATAAAAGGTAAAACATTTCTAATTTCCAGTCACGACCTCGACCATGTTACCGATGTTTGTAAGCGCATTGTAATTCTGGAAAAAGGAAAGATTGTAAAAGACGTCGAAAAAACAGAATCCACTCTGGCTGAATTGGAAGAATTTTTTACAGGAGTAAAACAAGAAGTGGATTTTATGGACGAATAAAAAACGACTTGATTTAGAGTTGGTTATTTAGCTTTTTTTATTGTAAATTGGTGTCCCTTTTAAATTTGGAAATGAAATGAAAGACCGCGAAACAATCGTAAATGAAACCTATTCAAAAATGGCGCAATTGTGCAGCCGTTCTGAACAATGTTCAAACGATATCAGAAAAAAAATCGTTGCTTACGAAATAATGGATGAATTGGTTGAGGAAATCATTTCCAAACTTAAAGCAGAAAAATTTATTGATGATGAAAGGTACGTTCGTGCATATGTTTCTGATAAATTCAAATTTAACAAATGGGGTAAAACAAAGATCAGATACTATCTAAAAGGGAAAGGATTAAGCGATAACACAATAAGTAAAGGGCTTGAAGTAATCGATGACGAACAGTACAAAAAAGTATTGATTAAAACCATGAAAGAAAAAGCCCGAAAAGTAATAGGCAAAACCAAATTTGAAAAAACCGGCCAGATTATTCGTTTTGCTCAAAGTCGTGGTTTTGAGCCGGAAATTATTCATAGGTATTTAAATGAAGTTATCGACACATAATTCTTTAGTTCAGTTTCGCCAAAAATCTTCTTACATTTGCCCCACTTATATCAAAAAACAATAAAGCATGATTTTTAAGGACCAGATAAATGATCTTCTGGAGCGCCGGGATGCGCTAAGGAGGCATCTTTGACTACGATGGTAAAATCATTCAACTTCAGGAAGAAGAACTAAAAACACAGGATCCCAATTTCTGGGACAATCCCAAAGAAGCGGAAAAACAAATGAAAAAAATCCGCACTATAAAAGTGTGGACTGATGGTTTCAACACTGTTAATCAAATGGTTGAAGATTTGCTTGTGCTTTATGAATTTTTTGAAGCAAAAGAAGCAAGCGAAGAAGAAACTGATTCTGCCTATAACGAAACCATTGAGGCTGTTGAAAAACTTGAAGCAAAAAATATGCTCCGTAATGAGGAGGATCGTTTGGGGGCGGTTTTAAAAATTAATGCCGGAGCAGGTGGTACCGAAAGTAACGACTGGGCACAAATGTTATTCAGAATGTACTCACGTTATGCAGAGAAAAACGGCTTTAAAATAAAAGTCGCGGATATGCAGGAAGGTGATGAGGTAGGAATAAAAAGCTGCACATTGGAAATCGAAGGCGAGTTTGCCTATGGTTATTTAAAAAGCGAAAACGGCGTTCACCGCTTGGTACGATTGTCTCCTTTTAATGCCCAAAACAAAAGAATGACTTCATTTACATCGGTTTATGTTGCGCCATTAATCGACGATTCGATTGAAATTGAGGTAAATCCTGCAGACATAAGCTGGGACACTTTCAGAAGTGGAGGCGCCGGCGGACAAAATGTAAATAAAGTTGAAACCGGAGTACGGTTAAGACATGCTCCTTCAGGTATTATTATTGAAAACACCGAAAGTCGGTCGCAACTGGCTAATAAGGAAAATGCCATGCGACTTTTAAAATCTCAATTGTACGAAGAAGAGCTCAGAAAACGCTATGAAAAAACTGCAGAAATAGAATCTCAAAAAAAGAAAATTGAGTGGGGCTCACAAATCAGATCGTATGTGTTACAGCCCTATAAACTGGTTAAAGATGTTCGTACAGGATTTGAAGCCGGAAATGTAAATGCTGTTTTAGACGGTGAACTTGATGGTTTTATAAAGGCTTATTTAATGCAATTTGGTGGAGAATAATTTTTAGATTATTTGCTGAACTTTTTATTTCTGATTAGCGAATTACGATTATCGAATAACGAATAAGAAGGCAGCTATAAAAAGTTCTCTTAAATCTTAATTCATCATTCGTTTATCTATATTCAAAATTTAAAGAAAGCCCGGCGGTTTGAATTAGTAATTACTTGTAAAATGTTGTTTTAAAGGGTTACATTCTAACTTGTAAAACATAGGATTTCCTATTGAAAAATTAAAAACCTTTTTCCATATTGTTGGTTGTAAAAATAAGGAAAGACAGAAGCCGGAAGTAGGAAGTTAGCAGAAATGAACATAATTAACTTTCAATCATAGATTTTTGGTTTTCAAACTAATAGGGATTTAACAGATAAATAACAGATTTTTCATAAACAGTATTTAGGATCAAACCATAAACTAGAAATTAAAAATGTATTCCGATCAGAATTTTATTAACCGTGAAATAAGCTGGTTGTCATTTAACGAAAGAGTGTTACAGGAAGCAGAAGATCCGAACACGCCGCTTTTTGAACGAATTCGTTTTATAGGTATTTTTTCCAATAACCTGGACGAATTTTTCAGAGTCAGAGTTGCGGCTGTCAGACGGATGGTTGATTTTGGAAAAGATGAAGAAAACCTTCTTGGAAACCTCACACCAAAAGCATTACATGATAAAATTCAATCGGTGGTAATTGAACAGCAAAAAAAGGTTCAAACCATCTTTAAAGATATTCTCGAAGAATTAAAAGAGGACAATATTTTTCTGATTAAAGAAACGGAATTAACGCATCAGCAAGGTGTCTTTGTTAAAAAATATTTCTACGATAAAGTTTTGCCCAACCTTGTGCCAATAATGCTGCGTAAAAAAACAAAGTTTCCTTACTTAAGAGATCGCTCTGTTTATTTGGCAGTTAAACTTTCTAACAGGCTCGATCCTGATAAATTTGCATATGCTTTAATCAGAATTCCATCTTTATCTGTCCCCCGGTTTTTAGTTTTACCAAAGTCAGGTAACAAAAAATATGTGATGTTACTTGATGACGTAATCAGGTATTGTTTAAACGACTTGTTTTTTTACTTTGATTACGATGTTCATGAAGCTTATACTTTAAAAATTACCAGAGATGCAGAATTGGATATCGACGATGATATTTCAAAAAGCTTTATGGAAAAAATGAAAAGCAGCCTGAAAAGACGAAAAACCGGCAAACCCGTTCGAATTCTTTACGACAGAGTCATGCCTGAGGATTTGAAAAACTTCATCTTTAAAAAGATGAAAATTTTAGCCAAAGAAAATGCAATTCCGGGAGGACGTTATCATAATCATAAAGATTTTATGAATTTTCCTGAAATAGGGAAAAAGAAACATTATTACTCAAAACTAACTCCCATCAGGCACAAAGACTTAAGCCCAAATACAAGTATTTTGCAAGTGTTACGGCAAAAAGATGTAATGCTGCATTACCCGTATCAGACTTTTAACCATTATATTGATTTATTGCGGGAAGCTGCAATCGATCCCCGTGTAAAAGAAATCGGAATTACCATTTACCGGGTTGCCGGAAATTCAAAAGTTGTAAATGCCCTTTTAAATGCCGTTAGAAATGGAAAGAATGTTACTGTAGTAATTGAGTTACAGGCCCGGTTCGATGAAGAAGCCAACATTTACTGGTCGAATAAACTACAGGAAGAAGGCGCCAATGTAGTTAATGGAGTTACCGGTATTAAGGTGCACAGTAAACTGACATGGATAAAACGAAAAGAAAATGGTGATTATAGAAATTATGCTTATATCGGCACCGGAAATTTTCATGAAGGAACAGCACGTGTATATGCCGATGAGGGTTTAATGACATCTGACCGGCGTTTGGCGGATGAAGTAGCCAATATTTTTGAATTCTTTAAACACAATTATAAACATTTCAAATACGAACATCTGGTGGTAAGTCCGTTTAGAATGAGAAGCGCTTTTACCGGCATGATTGAAAATGAAATCAAACTGGCAAGAATGGGAAAAGAGGCTTATATGATTATTAAAATGAATAGCCTTATCGATCCTGAAATGATGAAAAAAGTCAGAGAAGCCGGAAGGGCAGGTGTAAAAATACAATTGATAGTGCGTGGAATTTTCGGACTCACAATTTCATCAGAGCTTTCAGAAAACGTAACTGCAATAAGTATTGTTGACAAATATTTGGAACACTCCCGTGTTTTTCTTTTTGGTAATGGCGGTAATGAAAAAATGTATATTTCTTCGGCAGATTGGATGCCAAGAAACCTGAACCGTCGCTTTGAAGTTGCCTGCCCGATTTATGATACAGAAATTCAGGATGAATTAAAGGAGATGTTAAATATTCAGCTTCGTGATAACAGCAAAGCACGAATTCTTGATGCCAATTTACTTAACGAATACAATAAGGGTGAAGGCAAAGTCGTATATCGCGCCCAGGAAGACTATTATAAATACATAAAACATAAACATCATTTAGTTATGAAAATTTACCATAATCCACGTTGTTCAAAAAGCCGGGCAGGATTACAATATCTCGAGGAAAAAGGATTTGATATCGAAATTGTAAAATATCTCGACACCGGAATGACAGAAAGTGAATTGAGCGAAATCATCTCAAAAACAGGTTTAAAAGCTGTAGATTTGGTTCGCAAACACGAAAAAGATTATATCGCCAAATACAAAGGAAAAGAGTTCTCAGATAAAGAATGGATTAAAATTCTGGTTGAAAATCCAAAACTCTTACACCGTCCGATTGTGGTGAACGGAAACAAAGCTGTTTTAGCCAATCCTCCGCAAAACGTGGAAGAAATTGTTTAGTATTAGAATGTGCTACCTCAAAAAATAGGTGGAGCAGAAAAATATTTAAATGTTATTCAATAGGCTTTTTGTCCGATTTCCGTAAATCTGTTTTATCCATTTGATTAGCTTAAAGATTATAGTTATTTAGGTTAAATGAAATATTTTCCCTACCGGGAGTTTCCTAATGCCGGAAGGGCAGTTCCTTTTCCATTCGATGAAAAGGAACCAAAAATCTTGTCAAAAATAACCTAAGCGTTTTTTCAATGTTTCAGCTTAGCCCGATTGACGGATTTTTGACGAGCCCGCACTCAATCCCATAGCATTTCTTTTAATTGGAAGAGAAATTTTTATTTAAAAAAAAGAGTAAAAAAACAGGAGTAATTTGGAGCGAGTTTGTGGGTAAATAAAAACTGGGCATTACTACGTACTTTGGCCTCTTTTTATCAAATCTGGAATCGAAGCAAAACCTTAGAGAGAAGGAGAAGTTCTGAGGAATCGAGGAAATCACTCCTTCGAAGTTAGGTTTTGTGAAGATGGAAGGTGAAGATAAAAAGCGGCCTTGAACTTTTTGCTTCATTTTTGGTTCAAGCCAAAAACGAAGGCTTCCGGCAGGAAAAAATATAGTAATTATGGTAAGAAATATCTTGCTCCACTAATTTTTCAAAGCGAGCCATTTAAATTATCAAACTACTCTGAAAAGACGGCGACTTTAAGGCTATTTCGATAAATAAGCTGGACGGAAGACGGAAGAATTGAACCAATAGTTTTTTGACCTCAGTCTTCTGACTTCTTTCTGTATATTAATAAATGGATTTAGAAATCAATTCCGGATTTCAAAAAAAAAATCATAGAATAGCTCCAGCTTGATGGACTAACTAATCTGCAGTTTTTGCTGAAGTTCTTTAATTTCAGCTTCAAGGGCTTTCTTTTTTAAGATAGCTTTTGAGAGTGCCAAAGCATCTTTAACCGCTTGTTTATCGTAATCTTCAAGTATTATATAAAACAGTTCTTTTCCCAAAAAAACAGCTTTTAACCTGCGGTCAGCATTATCTGCAATAAACTGAATTACGCCATTGTCTTTCCCGTTTCGATAGGTCACCTTTTCCCATTTGTATTCCATAAAGTCAGAACGATGATTGTTTACATCTCCAATAGGAACCGAATCTGTTTTGGCGCTGATTTCTTTATCGTAAACCCGCAAACCAACATGATTTAACCAGTTTTCTCCATGATAATTACTGCTTAAATACATTTCTCCACGCTCGTCGAGATAAATTTGCAAAAACGAACGGGTGATCGACCTGTTTAGAGTTTGTCGTTTATGGGTATATCTGGCATAACGGTCGAATTCTGTTTTCTCTTTTACAAATGGTTTTTCCAATTCAATGATTTTCATTTTTAAGGAATCCAGTTCATTCTCTTTTTGTTCGAGTAAGCTAAAATTGATTTCGTTTATCAGATTTTTTGCCGCACTGATAGAATAAGGTGCTTTTGGATATAGTCTGGCTACACTGTCCAATTGTTGTAATGCCTGAATTGTATCCTGCTGTTCCAACAACATTTTTGCATACCCAACTTTCACCCTTGCTTTTTCTTCGTCAGAAGGTCCGCATGCTATTAGTAATAAAATTAAAACAGCTAAAATACTATATATCGAAAACTTCATATCCTCAAATATTTCGGGCAAAATTACGATTTTATCTGAATCCTTATCAATTGTGGCTTTACATTGCGAATAGTTTTTATTAAAAAAAGTCGATCTTTCTAACATAAAAAAATAACAATAAAAACATTGTTCCATTCTTATAGATTATTCCTAAATTTAGACAAAAATCAACAATCATCATGATAACTTTAACTCAACTGGAATACATTGTAGCCGTAGATACTTACCGACATTTTGGACGTGCAGCAGAAAGCTGTTTTATTACCCAACCCACGCTTTCTATGCAAATCAAAAAGCTCGAGGAGGACCTTGAAATCATCATCTTTGATCGCAGCCGTCACCCCCTTTTACCAACCGATGTGGGACAAAGAATTATCGATCAGGCCCGGATTGTTTTAAAACAAAACGAAGAAATTAATAACATCGTAAAAGAACATAAAAACCAGGTGTCAGGTTTAATTCGAATTGGGATAATACCAACCATGGCGCCTTATCTGCTGCCCATTTTTATTGGAAATTACAAAAAGAAATATCCTAACATTTTTATTAAGGTTGTAGAAGAAACCACCGACAACATAATCAAATTGCTTAACAAAGATTTAATAGACGTTGGAATTTTGGCTACACCTCTTCACGAAGAAAAAATAAATGAAAAACCAATTTTTTACGAGGAAATGTTGATTTATGCCAACCCCTCACACCCCTTGCATAAACAGCAGGAAATTACGGTAAAAGACATTGCCACTCCCGAAATCTGGTTATTAAGCGATGGTCACTGCTTTCGCGACCAGGTAATCAATCTTTGTTCTTTTGTTGGAACAACTGACAGCCCGCTTCCATTTCATTTTGAAGCCGGATCCCTGGAAACTTTAGTGAATATTGTTGATCGCGAAGGAGGACTGACTTTAATACCGGAATTGGCAAAGATGGGAATGCCTCAGGAAAGACAAAAAAATGTGCTGTCTTTTACCAATATAAAACCGATCCGGGAAGTGAGCCTTGTTTATTCAAGACATTTTGCAAAATATAAACTTATCAATTTATTATGGCGCGAAATAAGAGAAACAATTCCCGAAGAATTACAAAGTGAAAATAGAGGAACAATTGTTGAACTACGGTAGAAATCTATTCTCTTTTTAATACAATATTAGCTTGGTCGGATATATATATTGTTTTAAAGAAATTCCTGAATTTTTCATATTCTGAAGGAGGCCAATTCCCAGAGTTCAATTGAAGTTTTCTAATGTATAAAAGTTCATTTCCAATTTTTGATACTTTTGCAAAATAGGTTCCAAATTTTGATAAAAGATTGATATCGTTAAATACTGACTCAATAATGTATCCATCCGGAATAGTAAATTTTACAGAGTCAATATCTGTATAGGCAAAACCAAGTTGAATATCAAATTTTCTTTCATCCATTTTTGGTGGAGACGAAGAAAAGGTATTCAACAAATTAGGTTTTATAAATAACCTTGGTCCTGATACGATTGAGCTTTTAGGAATATAAATATCTAGCTGTTCAGATATTTCGCATGATTTATCTTTAGATTCAACAAGACTAAATGAGTTTAGAATTGGAGAATTAATAGAAAGATTGCGTAAGTACCATTTTTTCTGATCATCAAAGCTTTCACTCAACAAAAAATGTCTATTCCCAAATTGTAATCCCTTGTAAACTGTATTAACATTTGCTGTTGCATTTCCTTTTTGATCTATCACAATTGAAGCATTCCTTGTTTGAAGATTTTCATTTTTACCAATTAAGGGAGTTTTAACCAACCTCCCTCCTTCCGAAGTGATTAACAATGCATATCTTCCGCTATTTCCTGCTCCAATATATCCGAAAGGATACTTTTGATTAGTGCATTCAAGCCAAATCGTGTCTTTATCAACAGGAACACAAACAATAACATGATTGGCCTGTCCCATAGATGCAAAATCTGGAAACCGAATTTTTTGATTACCATTTCCAATAAGAGTGTAATATGAATTTATATTTACAACCTTAAGCAATGAAACCAAATAATTCGAAAGTGCTTTACAATCACCATATCCTACTTTATCAACATCAGACGCAGAAATTGGCTCCCAACCTCCAATTCCAAGTTGCACACTAATGTACCTTGTGTTATTCTGAAGATAATTGTACAGAATTTCAATTTTTTCAATTTCAGATGTTGCAGTGGATGTTAGCTCTCTTATTTTATTACATGTAGTTTCTGGAAGTTTTTGTTTTCCCTCAATTAAATTCCACTCCCACTTACCAAAACTTTCCCAGCTCTCAAAACTTCCCCGACAACCATCATATTCAAAAACTTCTGGAACAGCCCATAAAAATGGAAAAGAACTATTTAATGAAGGTGAATATGGTTCGTGTTCAATAACTGGTTTGTTTTCCATAATCCATGTAAACCTATTTCCGCAATCAGAAGACTTACTTTTTACATTGTGTCCCAGATTTGAAGATTTAAATTTCAATTTTACGTTATCGGATAATATTTCAAAAACTGATTTCTCTATTGAAACATTATAGTTTGGAACTGGCTTCCATCTATTTATTGAAACAATTCCATCATATTTAACAGAATATTCTGCAACAACGGTATAAGGATAAGTTGTATTTAAAGCTGTAAAACTCAAATACCGATCATCCTGAAAAAGATTATAATTGCCAACCAGACTGTTATCTGTGATTTCATCTTTTTTAATTTTCCGAATTCTATTTCCTTTAGCATCTAAAATTTGACCTGCAAACGAAGTTACTTTACTGTGCTTATCATATAAAACATAATTCTCCGCAAAATCCTCTCCTCTTTTGTTTAATATTGTTATTACCCTTAATCTTGACATTTCAGCTTTCCCAGGGCCAATTAAGTTATAATAAATACTATCATACCTTACTACTGCATTCGCATTATTTATCATTGAATCAGCAATAAAAGCAGTATTATATAATGTAGATGACGCATACAATGAAGAACTAAGAATAACAAACAGTGACCAAATAAAATTTTTCATTTTTTAAATTCTTTTTAGCACTATTTGTTCTTGTTGTTTGTCAATAATCATCTTAAAGAAATCCTTTAATGAAGCATAGCTATCAGGCAAAAACATTGTTTCCTTGATAATAAAGGTCTGACTAATCATTATCCTTCCACCAGTTTCTTGTACAACATATTGAAATTTACATTTTTCATCCGGTAATGATAGTATAATTCTTTCGGGAAGACTTTCCACTTGCCAGCCTTCAGGAATATAAAATGAATATATAATCCTGTCTTCCATCGGATAACCAAAATCAACCGGATACATTCTGTCATCAATTTTGAACGGATTTTCTTCATAATTTTCATAAAGACATGGATTAAAGTATATCATGTCACCCACAAGTGTAGTTCGGTCAGAAATTGTACCTGAAATTTTTTCATTAAACGATTTTAAAAGATTGTCTGCATTACTCATTTCGTAACTATCAACTGAAAACCCGGGATTGTCATGTTGAAATTTCTTAACAATTTCGTCTTTTTCAATATCAACTGACTTTCTTCTTCTTAAACCAAAATAACCATCATATTTTTTATTAAAAACAGCCTCAATTTCTCCACTTTCACTTAGTGCCAGTTCTCCATATACTATTTTTCTGGAAAATCTTTTTGATGCAAGATCAATCCATTCAATTTTATTTTTGTCTTTTAAAACTAGTCCTTTCCCATTTAAACATCTTTCTGGAATAAAATTAAAAGGAATCTCATTTTCTGTCGCATCGAGTAAAATTGTTTCATTCTCAATTCTTACCCCTGCAACTACGTAGTTTAATGAAGATAAGGATGGCCTTGAAAATGGAAGTTTTCCAGAACTTCGGGTTCGCAACAATACTGGGAATACTTCCAATCCCGCTGCATCAAGCATATTGATTAGCATTATATTAATATCTCCACTTGAACCAACGCCTGTTTTAATAATTTGTCTTACATTATTGCACCATTTTGTTGTTCGTCTATCCCATTTGGTATTTGCCTTAACATAGTCAAATATGGCTTTGGCTATTTCAACTTCACTTATGTCACTATCAATCAAACCTTCGGTTATATCTTTTGCACTATTTACTCCTTTTAATTGTCTGCCAAAAGATTCATCTTCCATTAATGATTCGCCAATCTTTTCCCATGTAGTTGTATACAACTTAATATTCTGGTTTGGAAACTTAGTAGATTCAAGTTCAAATGAAATTGAAGAAATATAATTTATATCTGCATCAGTATAAGGCTCAGGTTCAAAAGCCGGAACATCTTTTGCTGCCAACAAATTTTGAAAAATCTTAAATGAAATTGTATTGTTATTTATCTGATTTGATAAAATCGCTTGATATCCTTGATTTCTCCGTTCTACACTTGAAATATTTATTTGCCCATTTAAAAGGTTGGATTCCGAAACTGTTAAAGGAACATAACCTTTCATATCTTTTGCATAACTAAAATACTCCGGAATTTTAACATTGAGAATACTCCATTTGCAGGGTATTTCGTTTTGGAAATACCAAGAGGGAAGATTCCATAAGAAATCGGAAACAACTTTATACTGTACTTCTATCACCGAACCTACTTTAACATTTGGCATGGTAAACTTATAGTTCGACCAATTTTCATTTTCCTTATCAATAAAAATATCTTTCTTATTCAAAGATGTTTCCAATAGTTTCCCATCTTCAACATTATAAGTAATGGCTTTAACTTTAGTTACTTTTTCTTCTCGAACTCCTTTAGTTTCTTCATAAATTGGAATTTCGAAACTTGCATGTTCGTATCCTGATTTTGTAACAAATTTTATTGCACAATGACGAGTAAACTCTATTCTAAATCCATCCTGTTGGAAATACTTTATTTCAGAACGTCCTGTATCAAACAAATAAAATGCATGTGCATTTGTATCATTTTCAAACTTAGAATTAAGTATGTCATGCTTGCTAATTTTACCAAATTTAAATTCGGGTAATTCTTCAGCCAGGATTTTTGAAATTGGCATCAATGACAAAAGTATTGCAATACAAGTTTTTAAATGAGAACTTAAAATCTTCATAATGATTAAATTAGAATTTGGTTTATTGATAAAGGTTTTCTATACATCTTCAAAGGCAACAATAATACTAAAATAATATTATATTCAATAGTGGAAGTTTGAACATTATTTAATTTAAAATCATTCTGCCTAAATATTTATTGATCTGTTATCAAAAAGAATAATACATTTTTATCAAACACTTATTTTTGGATATTAAGAAAATATAATTACTTTTGCGCGCTGTTTGGCGGGCGTGGCGGAATTGGTAGACGCGCTAGACTTAGGATCTAGTGCCATACGGCGTGGGGGTTCGAGTCCCTTCGCCCGCACAACAAGCCGCTGACCTTTCACTATTCGAAAGTGTCGGCGGTTGTTATTTAAAATTACTTGATTTAAAATTATTCATCATGAACATCACCAGGGAAAATATCGATGCAGTAAATGCAATTCTAAAGGTTGACATTGAAAAAGCTGACTATGAAAAAACTGTTGCAAGCCAGTTAAAAGAGTATCGCCAGAAAGCAGCAATCCCGGGATTCAGACCAGGAAAAGTTCCTTTTAGTATTATCGAAAGAAAATACAGAATTCCTGTGTTGGTTGAAGAAGTTAACAAGATTCTTTCAAAAGAACTTTCACAATATCTGGTTAGTGAAAAACTAAATATTCTGGGAGAACCACTTCCAAACGAAGAAAAACAAAATGATATCAGCTGGGAAAAAGATGAAAATTTTCAGTTTGTTTTTGATATTGCATTAGCACCTGAAGTCAACATTTCACTGGATAAAAAAACTAAAATAAAGTATTACAATATTGAGGTTTCTGATGAAATGATCGACCAACAGGCTGAAATGGCACAATCTCAATTAGGTCAAAATGTTCCTGATGACGAGATCAAAGATAAAAGTTTGGTTCGCGGAAACTTTGTTCAACTGAACGATGCCGGAGAAGAATTGGAAGATGGAATTAAAGTTGAAGATGTTTTGATTGCCATTGATATGATGAAAGACGATGAAATCAAAAAAAGCGCGTTAGGCAAAAAGAAAGATGAGGTTATCGTTTTTGATCCGGTAAAAGCATACGAAAACAAAACTGAAATCGCGCACATGCTTAAAATCAAACCTGAAGAAGCAGAAACGCTTTCAGGTAATTTCAGTTTTACCGTGAAAGAAATTCTAAAATTTGAAAAAGCAGAATTGAATAAAGAGCTTTTCAAAAAACTTTATGGAGAAGAAACCGAAGTAAAAACTGTTGAAGATTTCAGGGACAGAATAAAATCAGAAATTGCAGCAAATTTAGTTCATTCTTCAAATCATAAATTCGGAATCGACACACATGATAAACTGGTAAAAAAATTCGATACTGAACTTCCTGAAGCATTTCTTAAACGTTGGTTACTTACCGTGAATAAAGAAGCCACAGAAGAACAGATCGACAATGAATTTGATGCATTTATCGATGACTTAAAATGGCAGTTGATAAAAAATACCATTGGTAAAGAAAACGAAATTAAAGTTTCACAAGAAGAAACTGAAGATTTTGCAAAACAAATGGCACGCGCTCAATACCAACAATACGGAATCTTTGATATTCCTGAAGAACAATTGGAGTCGTTCTCAAAAATGATTCTTGAAAAACCTGAAGAAGCGGAAAGAATCAACACCAAACTGTACGAAGATAAAGTAATTGAGGCAGTTAAGGAAAAAGTTACTGTTGAGGAAACCGATATTAGTCAGGAAGAATTTAATAAACTAATGAAATAAAAAGGCGTTTAAAACGGCCAAAAATCAAATAACATTTTTGCTGATTGAAGCAGCAATAAACTTTTTTGTAACTTTGTAGCTCATTTTTTTAAAATGATGTTTACAAAGTTACTTTTATTTTAACCCAATTTGTACGATGAGCGATAAAAACGAATTTAGAAAATACGCAGAAAAACATGTTGGTTTTAGCAGCATGACAATGGACAGATACAACTCGATGTATAATGCATACATCTCTCCTACTATTATTGAAGAACGTCAGTTGAATGTGGCATCTATGGATGTTTTCTCCAGATTAATGATGGACCGTATTATTTTTCTGGGTGTGCCAATTGACGATACAGTTGCAAATATTATTCAGGCACAGCTATTATTTTTGGAGTCAACAGATCCGACAAAAGATATTCAGATATATTTTAATTCACCCGGAGGTTCGGTACATGCCGGTCTTGGAATTTATGATACCATGCAATACATTACTGCCGATGTGGCTACTATCTGTACGGGAATGGCTGCATCGATGGCTGCGGTGTTATTAACTGCCGGAGCAAAAGGTAAACGTACTGCATTAAAACATTCCAGAGTGATGATTCACCAACCTATGGGTGGCGCACAAGGACAGGCAACTGAACTTGAAATTACGGTGAGGGAAATTATGAAATTGAAAAACGAGCTATACACTATTATTTCTGAGCATAGCGGTAAACCCATAGAACAGGTTGAAAAAGATGCCGATCGTGATTACTGGATGACTTCTACAGAAGCAGTGGAATACGGTATGATTGACGAAGTAATGGTTAGAAACAGTAAGTAATGACGAATAAAATTAAATCAGACAAGTGTTCTTTTTGTGGTCGCGAAAAAGCTGAGGTTAATTTACTGATTGCAGGAATTGACGGACACATTTGCGACAGGTGTGCTGATCAGGCGCATTCAATTATACAGGAAGAGGTAAAAAAAGACAGCACCTTTGATTTGGAAGGCGCAAATCTTCTGAAACCAAAAGAAATTAAAGAGTTTCTCGATCAATACGTAATTGGTCAGGATGAAGCAAAAAAAACACTTGCTGTTTCGGTTTATAACCATTACAAAAGACTAAAACAAGCTGTTGATGCCGACGAAACTGAAATTGAAAAATCCAATATAATTCTTGTTGGTGAGACAGGAACAGGAAAAACACTCCTCGCAAGAACTATCGCAAGAATGTTGCATGTTCCTTTCACCATTGTTGATGCCACGGTTTTAACAGAAGCCGGTTATGTTGGGGAAGATATTGAAAGCCTGTTGACCAGGCTATTACAAGCTGCGGACTACAATGTAGAAGCTGCCGAAAGAGGTATTGTATTTATTGATGAGATTGATAAAATCGCCCGTAAAGGAGACAATCCGTCAATTACCCGCGATGTTTCAGGAGAAGGAGTTCAGCAGGGTTTATTAAAACTTCTTGAAGGTTCTACTGTAAATGTACCTCCGCAAGGTGGCCGTAAACACCCCGAACAAAAACTGATTCCGGTTGACACAAAAAATATCCTTTTTATTTGTGGCGGTGCTTTTGATGGCATTGAACGCAAAATTGCCAACCGTTTAAATACAAAGGTAATTGGTTATGCTGCAGCCAAAAAAGCCGACAGAATTGAACGTGAGAATTTGTTACAATATGTTGCACCTCAGGATTTAAAATCTTTTGGATTAATTCCTGAAATTATAGGTAGGTTGCCCGTTTTAACATATCTGAATCCATTGGATAGAAAAACGCTTCGTAACATTTTAACTGAACCTAAAAACTCAGTTATCAAACAATACAAGAAATTATTTAAGATTGATGGTATAGATCTGGATTTTGAAGAGGAAGCTTACGATTATATCGTTGACAAAGCTGTGGAGTTTAAGTTGGGTGCACGTGGACTTCGTTCGATTTGTGAAAACATCATGAATGATGCTATGTTTTTTACTCCTTCGGAAGATATTGACAGCCTGCATATTACAAAAGAATATGCTGAAAATAAAATTATGCGCTCTAACATTCAGCGCTTAAAAGCGGTTTAATCATAACTTTAAGTGATTCTCCTTAAAACCTGGTGTTTCTTTAATTTGCCACAGGTATATTTCTATTATCGCAAAAGTCTTACTTAGCTAATTCACTTTTGAGTTGATTTAAGCTAAGAATATATTATGTAGTATTGCTCTACATTTTGTCTTTTAGCCAGACAGGCTCATCCTTTTCCATTCGATGAAAAGGATGCAAAAATCTTGTCAAAAATAACCTCTGAGTTTTTTCAATGTTGCCAATTAGCCCGATTGACGGTTTTTTGACACGCCCGCACTTTAGTTGCAGCTACTCCCTCCTACGGAAAAAAGCATTAAGAAAATAAATGAAATAAGCTTTAAAAAATCAAGGCTGATTGACGCTCGTTAGACCTGACGCACGAAGGGCTAAAAGGAGTCCCGAGTGCTCGGGATTGATTTTAGTGAAAGAAATTTATTTTTGCTTTTTAACGTCAGCGGTGGCTTTTTTGAATACCGTTATATTTATCTCTAAAAATGAAAAAACTTTATTCCGGATTATACCCCGTATCTTCTTTTAAGATTGGTTGAAGAGAGGCTTCAACCGCCAATTCATCACAACGTTCGTTGAGCGGATTATTTGCATGGCCTTTTACCCAAATAAATTTTACCGTGTGTTTTTTATAAATTTCCAAAAAACGTAACCAAAGATCCGGATTTTTCTTTCCCTTAAAACGCTTTTTTAACCAGTTAAATACCCAGCCTTTTGTCACCGCATCGGCAACATATTTCGAATCAGTATAAATGGTTACTTCACTTCCCGGAATTTTTAAAGTCTCTAATGCAACAATAACCGCAAGTAATTCCATTCGGTTATTTGTGGTAAGTTTGAAACCTTCAGAAATTTCTTTTCTGTACTTTCCCGAAAGTAAAACAATTCCGTATCCTCCAGGTCCCGGATTTCCGCGGGCAGCACCATCGGTATAAATTGTAATTTTTGGTCCGGCCATATTTTTTTAGTAGTGAGATTTTTAGTATTGAGTATTGAGACATAGCTGAAATATAGTAAGTAGTAAATCTTTGTAATCAATACTTTAGAACTAATATCTATTAATCTACAAAGTACAGAGTATTCTTTTTAAGAAACAAACTTTTTAGAAAGTCTCAATACTCAGTACTAATAGTCCCAAATCTAAAGCAAAAGAAAACCCCGCCAAAACTGACGAGGTTATCATTTTATATCTTTTCGAAAAATTATTTTACGATTTCCATTTCTTCAATCAAATGTGTTGCTCCTGCATAAACATCAATTACCCAAAGTACAAACCGGATGTCAACATTAATACATCTTTGCAATTCTGTTTCAAAAGCGATATCGCCACTCATTGCTTCCCAGTTTCCATCGAAAGCAACTCCAATTAATTCGCCTTTACTGTTGATTACCGGACTACCTGAATTACCTCCTGTAATATCATTATTCGTAATAAAACAAGCTCGCAGTGTTCCATCTTTATCTGCATACTGACGATAATCCTCATCGATTAATAATTCTTTCATTCTTGCAGGAACATCAAACTCTGAATCACCCGGAATCTCTTTTTCCAAATAGCCTTTTACGGTTGTGTAGTAATTATAGATAACTCCATCACGCGGTTCATAATCATCAACTTTCCCGTAAGTTAAACGCATGGTTGAATTAGCATCAGGATAAAATGTTTTATCCGGATTCATTTCCATTAATCCTTCAACAAATAATCTTTCGCCTTCACTTCTTATATTTCTGTTTTCTCCCACTTTTACTGTCAACTCCCGATATTTTCCATAAATGTCACTTGCTGCATTTAACGCCATATCTTTTTCAAGTACTTTTAAAGAAGGTTTTTCAAGAAAAGCATTCAGTTTTTCTTCACTTGCAAATACTGAATTATCAAATAATTTAGATGCATACTTTTCAAAATTACCTTTATACTTTTTCTGAATCCCGGTAAAAAATTCGGGATGATATTGTACGTCATTATTTTCTGAATAAATTTTTAATAAAGAAGCAACCACTTTTTGGTCGGTAGCTGCATTATAATCCTTAAAATGCGCCTTCATTCTTTCTTTTATTGATTCTGAAATTTTTTTGATCTTTTCCGAATTTTTTTCAGGCTCTTCCAAAAGGTCTGTTAAAGAACTGGCTCGATTGGCAAACCTAAAAATTTCCGGCCCTCTTAACATCGATTCACTGAGATATGTTCTTGCTTTTTCCAGGTCAGCATTTTTAAAAGATTCTTCAATCATTGAAAGCGCCTCGCTATACTTGTCTTTTCGTTTATTATTTGTATTAACCCATTCGGTAAACTCCTTTTCTATCTCTTGTTTTTTTGCAATAACATTTAAGTTGGTTAATCCTTTATTTTGACCAATACTGTATTTGTAATAGTTCGAACTTCCGGCATATTTATCAGCATATTGAATTCTGGCCATTTGACTGGTTTTCATATAAGCTCCCCAAATATCCAAAAGTTCTTTTCTAACCTCAATACGTACGTTGTTGGTAGCATTCATGGTATTAATTACACCAAACGAAGTCTCATATCGGTTAGTTCTTCCCGGATATCCCATAATCATTGCAAAGTCACCTTTCTCCACTCCTTTTATGGAAACCGGCAAAAAATGTTTAGGTTGAACCGGGATATTGTCTTTTGAGTATTCAGCCGGTTTGCCGTCAGGTCCTGAATATACACGAAACATAGCAAAATCGTTGGTATGCCGTGGCCACATCCAATTATCAGTATCGCCGCCAAACTTACCTAAAGCCTGTGGCGGCGCTCCAACCAAACGTACATCTTTAAAGGTCTCAACTACAAAAAGAAAATATTGATTCGATTTTAAAAAACTACGAACATAAGTTTCGTAATGTGAATTTCCTTTCGCTTTTCTTTCAAGTTCCGAAGAAACTCTTCTGATAATTCTCCTTCTTTCGTCATAACTCATATCTTCCGTAACATCGGCAAGAACTTTTGAAGTAACATCTTCCACACTTACCAGAAACGTCACTGTTTTACCCGGATTTGGCAGTTCTTCTTCACGAGACATGGCCCAGAATCCATCCTTCAGATAATCATGATCGACACTGGAATGCATTTGAATTTCGCCAAATGCGCAATGATGATTGGTAAGCAACAAACCATCTTTTGATACAACCTCCGCAGTGCAGGAACCACGGTCAAGTGCTACGATTGCATCTTTGAGGCTTGAATGATTTATGCTGTAAATTTCTTCAGCACTTAATTCCAAACCTTTTTCCTGCATATCAGCGATATTCAGTTTATAAATAAGCGAAGGCAGCCACATTCCTTCATCAGCGATTGCCCAAGAGTAAGACAATACTGTAAACAACAGTATAAAATTTAATTTTCTCATTTTAATGATTATTTTCTTAAGAAGTTGGCAAATATAGTTTTAAAAGATTTTCTCATATGTGACATATGTCTTTATATTTCAAAAAAACTTACAGATTTGAACCATCTAAATTAAACTGTATCTTATTCAAGTGGTTAAAAAATGATAATCAATCGATTTGTTTATCATTTCTTTCTAAATTTGCACGGCTCAAAGAAATTGAATAGTGAAACCATCGAAGAAAAGAGTTTTTTTAGATAAAATAAAGGATCAATATCGTTTGACGATATTCAACGATTCAACTTTTCAGTCGGTTTGGAGCATTAAATTATCGAGGTTAAAAGTATTTACAATTGTTAGTATTGCTTCATCGATAATTGTAATATTAGTGACTTTACTAATTGCTGCTACCGGATTGCGTGAATATATTCCCGGCTATCCTGATGCCAAACAACGTCAGATGCTTGTGGATATAGCACTAAAAGTAGATTCGTTGGAAATAGAACTTGCAAAACGTGATGAGTTTTTCAGGGGCATAAGGGCGATTGCTGCCGGAGAGTTGCCTGAAGAACAGACAGTTATCGACACTGCCAATGAATCTTATGAAGCCAATTTCACCAACTATAATCACGACTCAGTTTTTCAGGATAATATATTGGCCGAACAATTAAGTTTATCAATCCAAAACAACACACCACGTAAAACAGAACTTAGTAAAATGCATTTCTATGTTCCGGTAAAAGGGATTATAACCAACCATTTTAATATTT
>ENA-ORCQ01000144-ORCQ01000144.1-marine-metagenome-genome-assembly--contig:-NODE-144-length-40172-cov-4.137449_pt1 | contig 40172 bp, 36 predicted proteins | sample MGYA00237780_ERZ508510 | MGnify/ENA primary metagenome ERZ508510 (study PRJEB26181, sample SAMN06268981) | marine metagenome | isolation source: Tt an E2 anaerobic enrichment on eucalyptus from sediment...
ACATAGAAAATTTGTATTTTCAACATTTTTTCAAAGCTTTTAAGAAAGTGTGTACATGCTCATGCTGGGCACACACACGCAATATACGTAAGCCGGGCGATGTGGGTAATTTGAACTTTTGTACATTTACTAAAAATAGCAACGGTTTGACAGGTTGGAGCTTCGAATTCCCGGCCTCCGCATATTGCCACCGTTATGCCGCATAGTAAAAAGAAGAATAATCCTTGATAATATTTTGTCTTTACACAACAAAATGTTTACAAACTTGTTAACTTTGCAGAATGACCAGAGAAATAAAATTTTATAAAAACTATTTTATTGACTTCTATATTTCGCTCGATTCATCGGTACAACAAAAAATAGAATATGTTTTTAAAGTGATTAAAACTGTGGATTTAATTCCTCAGAAATTTTTGAAACATATTGAAAGTACGGATGGACTTTATGAAATAAGAATAAAAGTTGGTTCTGACATTTATCGGGTATTTTGCTGTTTTGACTCCGGACGAATTGTTGTTTTATTTAACGGATTTCAGAAGAAAAGCAAAAAAACACCGAAGAAAGAAATTGCAAAGGCATTAAAAATTAAAGAGGATTATTTTAAAAATAAAAAAGGAGAAGGAAAATGAAAACAATAAAAGATGCAACAAATTATGATGAATTATTAGACATCAAATACGGAAAACTGGGAACAGAAAAACGCGATGAATTTGAGATGAAAGCAAAAGCTTTTATTGTTGGAGAAATGATAAAAGAAGAAAGAAAAAAAGCTCATCTCACCCAAGAAGACCTGGCTAAAAAAACTGGTACAAAAAAGAGTTACATTTCCCGACTTGAAAATGGAAAAATAGACATTCAAATTTCCACACTGTTTAAAATTTTTGAAGAAGGATTAGGGAAAAAACTTGGATTGACAATTAACTAATAAATGCAAAAAACCAAACCTAAAAAACAAACTACGACGCCATAACAAAGTGCAAATGTAATGCGGGCGGGCGCGGTGATCCAAAATTCGCGCCCTTTTCAACCACCCCCAATCCGTCTTTGACGGATGACGGTGCTAAAAATAATGTTTAACAAAAAGCCGGCTTGGCTCCGTGGCAGATTTGGCTGGACACTGTTTCAAAATCCCGCCCGACCACATATAAGTGACCGTTAATGAACTTGTTTAAAGCCGACCTAGTGCATAGATTATTGAATTTCTTATACTTTACAAAAATCATTTGTAAAGATTATTCGATTTTCTTTACAAAAGAAACTATATTTGTATAGATTATCTAAATTTCTTTACAAATGAAAAACTGGGAATTAACTAAATTACCACTCGATATTGATTTAGAAACGAAAAACGTTCTGAAATCATTACCTGCCGCTCACGCAGCTTTAGCAGAACTTAAAGGTATTGCTTCTACTATTCCAAACCAGAATATCTTAATTAATACTTTGGGTTTGCAAGAGGCAAAAGATAGCTCAGCAATAGAAAACATAATTACAACACACGATGACTTGTACAAGTCAGAACTAAACTTTGATGCATTTAAATCACTTAATGCCAAAGAAGTTCAGAATTATATCTACGCACTAAAAAAAGGATTTGAATTAACAACAGAGAGTGGATTATTGACAAACAGAACCATTTTACAAATTCAAGCGGCACTAGAAAACAACAAAGCTGGATTTCGAAAATTACCTGGAACCGATTTGAAAAATGCTTCAACCGGAGAAACAGTTTATACCCCACCCCAAGATTATGAGGAAATTTTAGGCTTAATGTCAAATCTTGAAAATTACATTAACGACTCTGCAATTCAAGACTGTGATCCTTTGATTAAAATGGCAATAATACATTTCCAGTTTGAAAGTATTCATCCATTTTATGATGGAAATGGGCGGACAGGAAGAATAATAAATATCCTGTATTTGATATTGGAAAAACTGCAAAATCTTCCAATTCTATATTTAAGCAACTATATCATAAAGCATAAACCTGACTATTACCGACTTCTACAAAATGTTAGAGACGAAAACCTCTGGGAGGATTGGATACTTTTTATGGTCAAAGGTGTTGAGGAAACTTCGCGAGAAACTATCGAATTAATTCTGAAAATTAAAGAATTAATGCTTGCTTATAAACACAAACTGAGAGACAATTACAAGTTTTATAGTCAGGACTTGCTCAACAATTTATTTAAACACCCATACACAAAAATTGAGTTTGTTGTTAATGAGCTAGGCGTTTCCAGACTAACAGCAGCAAATTATTTGAATAAACTGTCTGACGATAATATGCTTAAAAAAGAAAAATTAGGCACTGGAAATTATTATATAAATGAAGAACTATTTGAATTACTAACGAAAAGAAAATAAAAACACAGACATTAACAAAAGCTTTATCTTATTTAAACAGCAATTCAGCTTTACAAAAAATTGAATCTAATCCCTCAGGAATTTGTCTTTCGAATTGCCATTGCAAATAATTTAAATCGTGGTTATGACCTTCAAAAATATAACATTGCAAATTTTCTTTCCCCGCACTTTTGAACCTATCCTGAATATCATATACGCCTTCAACAGGAACATTTCCATCATCAATCCCATGGAAAATATATATTGATATATCTATCCGCAATAACCTCGTTTTATTGGCCTCAAGTAAAAAGTGTTCTTTCAGCCATCTCGTTGTTACCCTGAAATAATTATTCCAAACCCAATTATTATTGCCTGCATCAATCATCAACATTAAATATTCATAATAATCAGCAAGCTTTACTTCAAAATCCTTATAATCTATAACACTGTCTTTCACTAGATCCAGTGATGCAAAATCTGCATTTCGAAATAGTTTGGATCTTCCAATGGTAGCACCTTCTTCAGTTGATTCGTATTCATTCCTCTGAATAATATTATCCCTGTTACTATCAAAATATTTTCGAAGGTTAATCAAAGAAGCCTTGCCGGAATATTGCCATTTAAGTACATCAGATAAGTTCTCGTTAACATAGCCAAACAGTAACAATGCATCCACTTTTTCAATTTTTCTGTCGGCAACCATTGATGCAATAATAGTTCCTTCGCTACAACCCAGCAAAACTATCTTTGTTTTTGAGAATCGACCATCATTTTTTAAATGCGAAATTATTGATTCAACATCCCTGACTTCATTGAAAGGTAAATACTTTGAATACTTTGCGGAATCAATTTTATCGTAATATGGCGGAGTATCTCCAAGAGTAACACCTCTCCTGTTATAAGTAAAAAATCCAATGTTACGTTTATTAAACTCCGCTGCGAACAAATCAAAATAGTTAAATTCAATATTTCCAATTTTTCGCTTGTTCAGGTAGGTATTGGGTCCTGTACCATGAACAAATATTACTAACAGCGGAATGTCCTCATTTCCATGCGGAAATTCCAATCGCCCTGATATGCTGTCACCATCTGATAATTTTATACTGATAATTTCATCGGCAAAAATATGATGGCATGATAAAACCATAATGATTAACAATCCAATTTTCTTCATCATGTTTATAGTTTTAGAATTACAATTCAGATCGCACATCCAGCGGATTACGATGATTTTATCATTCGTCCAGTTTGTAAAGACGACCCTGCAAATTCTTTAGAAATTCGAGATTATGCAGTTGATATTTTCTGATTTTTAGCACTACATAATATGAAACGAAAAGACCGATTGGAATTCCAACAATTAATCCGATAATTGATTCTTCAGTGTTAAGTACTTCAATAAATGATTTATTTTCAAAATAAACGTGAATGGATAAGACAGTGAGCAGATACAAGAACGGGATTAAATATATGTATGATTTGCTAAACCTTCCGGTTAACCATTTGGTTAAAAGTTTTATTCTTGTTTCCAACCAATTACTTAAAGGCTGACTGTATTTATAATTTTGCAATTTATACCAGGAGAATAAACCCGAAATGAATGATATGGCAGTAAGGATTCCAAGTGTTAAATTATTAATCAAATAAATCAAATCATCCTGACGGTTGACGGATGTAATAATCAGCCAGATCATTAATCCAACACTAACAATTATTGATGTAACTATAACAATCGTGAATTTATTAATCGTTTGCCTGGTTTTTGAAATCAGTAACAGATTCAGCTCATCCTTTGATTTCTGATTGGTTTTTACATCCAGATTTTTCCAGATTTTTTGTAGTTCTTTATTTTCCATGATTCAAGTGTTCAAAATTCTGTTTTAATATTTTTTTAGCCCTGTTAATTCGTACCCCGACATTTGATTTTGAGATACCAATGATTTCAGCTATCTCGTTATAATTCTTTTCTTCAAGGTACATGAGCATAATTGACTTGTCAATTTCATCAAGATTATAAATAGCATTGATTAATAATTGTAATGATTCATTCTTTGATATTTCTTCAATGATATCTGAATTATCGGGTAATTCGGGTATATTTTCTTTGTATTCAATTCTCCTTTGTTTTTTTATCCTTGAAATAGAAGTGTTTATCGACACCTTATAAATCCAGGAACCAATACTGCTTTTGTTCTTTAATCCCGGATACGACTTCCATAGCTGATAAACTATTTCCTGAAAATTATCTTCTCTGTCTGTTTTGCTTTTAAAATAAACTAAACTGACTTTATAAAGTATTCCCTGATAGTTTGTCAGTATTTCGAGAAATTCATTTTTCAATAATGCCATAGTTGACTTGTTTCTAACAAAGTATCCTTTAACAATAATTTATTACAAAAAAACAGAAAAATAAACCAATAAATTAATTAACTGACAATATCATTAGCGGTAAAAAACAACAATGCACTTATCAGGTTGATGCTCCCGGATAAGATGGTCGGAATGCATTTTTCCCGCCAGCGAACATTCTCAGATTTTGATTTATCTTTTCCTATCTGTTCATGATATATGTGGCAGTTCCATTGCTGACGCTTCGTTACATCAAGGTTGCGGTTCGTCAAAACCGGATTTTGCAGTCCGTGTTTCCCAAAACCAACTTGTTTTCGGCTAAAGGTTTCCAGAGTACACGGAATCCGTAAACTACTTTCCCCTTCTGCATAAAAACCTATATTCCGCCTGGTAATTCTAATGGAATACTTTTTATGTGCACCAATCATGTTTAATCCAAAATAATTTGCAATTTTAAACTACCTAATAAGATTTGAATTGGTGTACACATGCGAAAGCACAGTTCCACGACATGTGGACAGAAACACCCGGGATTCGTTGGGTTGCCAGTCAGTGTATGCCCTGTAACAAATTAAATATTAAATAATTACACATACCTTGAAACTCTATGAATGCTAAAGAATTACGAGAAATGGCAGTGGCATTTCAGAAAAGCAGAATAATACTGACTGCCTATGAACTGGATATTTTCACATTTATAAACGACAAAAGTCTAAATGCTGAAACCATAGCCAAAGGATTAAATTTAAATAAAAATGCAACTGAAAGATTGCTAAATGCTTTGGTTGCAACAGACCTTTTGAACAAGGAAAATGAAAACTTCAGCAATTCGAAAGAGAGTGTTCAGTTTCTTTCAAAGAACAGTTCTGAATTTATGGCCGGCCTGATGCATTCCAATCATTTGTGGAATACCTGGAGCCATTTGACTGAAGTGGTAAAAATCGGTAATGTTGCTGATACATCAAATATCAATGAAAGAGGAGAAGATTGGTTGGAAGCATTTATTCATGCTATGCACTACAGGGGAAAGAAACAAGCTCCTACTCAAATTGCAGAAATTGATTTGCAAAATGTAGACTCTGTGTTGGATGTTGGCGGGGGCTCAGGATGTTTTTGCATGGAATTTTTAAAACAAAAACCGGGATTAAAAACCGCTATTTTTGACCTCCCCAATGTAGTTCCTGTTTCAAAAAAGATTGTAGAAAAAGAAGGTTACGGCGATAGCATCGTATATTATACCGGAGACTTTACGATTGACGAACTTCCCAAAGGATTCGATCTGATATTTTTATCTGCCATTATACACAGTAATTCATACAAAACAAACGAGGACCTCATAAAAAAATGTTACAATGCCTTAAATCCAGGGGGTAAAATTGTTATACAAGACTGGATAATGAATGATTCAAAAACAGTACCACCACAAGGTGCAATTTTTTCCATTAATATGTTAGTGGGTGTTGAAGGTGGTGATTGCTATTCTGAAAACGAAGTGAATTCCTGGATGAAAAATGCAGGTTTTAAAGATTTCTCAAAAATCGAACTGGAACATGGCCTGGGACAAATAACGGGCATCAAAAATTAACATCAGGATTAAAGCAGACAGATTTCATTTGTTATGGAATATTTTACATTCAAAACCTGTTATTTAAAACATATAGAAATCTCATCCCAAAGCGAAATGATAAACAAACAATTCGGAGGTAATGGCAGGAGATTGGCAGTATTGAAGTTTAAACAATACTAAAGTTTTATAACACAATTTATGGGCAGTAAAAAACAAAGCATTCATGAATTTGACCTTAAAATTATTCGTGAATATTTCTCCGGTACAGAACGACAGGCACCGGGTAGTTCGGATATTACACTCAAAGCATTAAGTTTTATCGAAGGCCTTGATGAAAACTCCAAAATTGCAGATATAGGATGTGGTACCGGTGGCCAAACTATGGTGTTAGCTCAAAGTACTAAAAGTGAAATTACCGGTATTGATTTATGTTCGGATTATATTGATCAATTTAACCGAAACACACAAAACAAGCTCCTTAAGCACAGAATAAAAGGGATTGTTGGCGATATGCAAAATCTTCCGTTTCGAAAAGAAGAACTGGACATGATTTGGTCGGAAGGAGCGATTTATAACATTGGATTTAAACGCGGATTAAATGAGTGGCGTAAATATCTGAAACCTGGAGGATATATTGCGGTTACAGAAAATACATGGTTTACTGAAAACCGGCCTTCCGCGATTCAGGAATTTTGGGAAAAAGCCTATCCTGAAATTGACACCTTCGCAAACAAACTCGCTCAAATGCAAACCGCCGGTTATATTCCGCTTGCTGCATTTACAGTCCCCGAAACTTGCTGGACAAATTATTATTCCCTTATGCAAAAGAGTCAGGAATCCTTTCTAAAAAAATACAAAGGCAACAAAACTGCCGAAGAATTTATTGCTTATCAGCGATATGAGGCTGATTTATATTACCAATACAAAGCATATTATGGTTATGCATTTTACATTGGGAAAAAGATTTAATCCTTGCTGTTCCCGGATTATACAAGATAGAATTTGCGGTCATCGGTAAAACGGAGTTTGGATTAAGTTGTAATTTGAATAAATAAACCACAGATTTATTGTAACTTATTATAAGCTTTAGAAATATAAACAAGGGCTTATTATGAAAACATTTTATGCATCTTTTTCCATCGTTTTCATCTTATCATTATTTATTGTCAAAACTATAAATGCCCAAACAATTCCGACGGTTTCTGAAGTTCATAATTTCATCAGTAACAACCATTTTCTGATAACATATAGAGAGGGAGAAGTTATATATGGCACTTACTATTTTATAGAGATTCATTATTGCACTAACGGATATTACGGTTTATACGGAAAAATGATAAAAAGAACTGTGATGGGCAACGAACAACACAACAACTGGCAGGAGTTTGGAAGCTGGAAGGTAATCGAAAATAATGGGAATGTTGGTATTTATTATAAAACAACCGCAGCGCAGGAAAAATTTTTCCCTGTATATCTGTTACCGGATGGGAATTATTCAATTGGTGAAGGGATCTCTATTGTAAAACAAGGCAAAGCAAAATGTAATTAATACAAAAAAAAGAGCTTACATGTATTGAACAAATTCGGGTAAATTTTAAAAGGATTAGAGTTTAATAAAGAAAATTCTTGAAGTTGACTATCCCGTGGCAGAGCCTCGGGGAATTTTTCAGATTAAAAATGAATTGAGTTTTATCCATACTTTAGGAAATATTGCACTCTGTTTTTATATTGTTTTTCATCAGATTCAGAAACTTTTTAATTCTACAAATGTTATGTTATACAGATAGTTATCAATAAAAACAAAATATTATGCCTAAAACTCATATCGAAAAATCAGTTACTATCAACGCAGGTGTTGACAAAGTAAAAAGTGTAATTGCAGATTTTACTCACTGGAGACATTGGTCGCCATGGCTAATAACTGATCCGGAGGCTAGTGTAAATGTTTCGAATGAAGGGAAATTTCAAAGATGGGAAGGCAAACGTGTTGGTGTGGGAGAAATGACGGTACTTTCAGAATCTGATTCTAAAATTCATTACGACCTTACATTTTTGAAGCCCTGGAAATCTCAAGCTACGGTAGATTTTTTAATTAAAACAGATGGAAAGGATACTACAACATTAACCTGGACTATGGACGGTTCCTTACCTTTTTTTATGTTTTGGATGAAGCCGATGATGGAAAGAATGCTGGGCATGGATTACGACCGCGGCTTAAAGATGTTAAAAGAATATATTGAAACCGGAAAGGTTGGTGTTAATCTGGAGTTTTTAGGTGAATCAGAGTTTGCTGGCTGCAAATTTGTTGGTATTAAAAACGAATGTACCATTGAAACCATTGGTAAAATAATGGATGGCGATGTTAAAAAACTAAATGCCTATGCCAAAGAAAACAGTAAGATTTTATCAGGTGATTTCTTTTCAGTATATCATAAATATGACTTAAGCAAAAATAAGATTATTTATACTGTTGGAATTGGGGTTAAAGAAGCCCAAAACAATTTACCTGCAGGAATATTTAACGACACTCTCCCGGCTACAAAGGTTAATTCGGTAAGACACATTGGCCGATATGAACTTCTGGGAAATGCATGGAGTGCGATTATGGGAATGGAACAGGCAAAGGAATACAAGAAAAACAAGAAAATATCACCAATGGAATTTTACAGGAATAATCCCGAAGAAACCGCTCCAAAGGATTTGATTACTGATGTTTGCATGCCGGTCAAATAATCAGTCGGAATAAAGGAATTCAAAAAAAAAGATGTCATCTATTTAAAGATGACATCTTTTGCTTATTATATAACCCAATATTTTATCGAACTACAACCACCCAGTCTTTATCATCATCGGCAGGTGGATTTCCTAAGCTTCGATTTCCACTAGAAACTGATTTAATGCTTCCTTCAAGTAATTCTCCTCCTTCGCGAGGATTAAACCATTTTACCGATAGTTCTTTATCAGCCTTTATTTTAAGTTTTGCATTTTTGGATTTCATTGGTAAATAAACAATATAAATTTCGCCTTCTTTTGCCAGGCAGTAAGCATCTTTGATATTTACCAATTCATTATTTGCTTTCATACTTTCCAATGGAAATTGATTCACAAAAGTAGTTGCAGCAGTTGATTGATTCCACCAGTTTTCGCGACTACGGAAGTCTTCCAGCTCCAAATCGGTGTGTGGATAACGGTAACCGAAATACCATTCTACTCCGGTTGCACCTCCTAACAAAGCTCCCCACAAACAGTGGTGCCGAACAGTATCGTGGTTAGCATCGTGAGAATCCGGCATTACTCCTTTCCAGTGTGGCCCGATTTCATCAAGATTTACCATCCAGCGTTTCCCGGCTTTTTCCGATTCGTTAATCCATAATTTAACATGTTGATTTACCTGGTATGGATTTCCGATTTGCATCGATGGTCCATCCAGATTCTCAAACCCTAACAGAGGAGTCAGTACCCTTTTTTGACCATCAGGTGAGGGTAATGTATGAATTACCACATTATTAGGATAGGGATTTATTTCTTTCAGGTAATTGGCCATTGCCTTGCGCATGTCGTCGGTTTGCGCAACCGGTGTCCAGTGTGCCGGACCGTTTTCTTCACCCATATTCCAGGTAACTGCCAGATGATGTCCAAAACGAGCTACCAGTTCACGTAAATAAACTTTACGCTGAACACCGGTATGTCCTGCATCAAGAAGTACCTCGTTTTCCGTTTCCTGCAAAACAAAATGTTTCATCATTCCCAAACTTTCCATATAATCAAAAACCACTTCCCACTGGTCGAGTTTACTGCAATCAAAACGGTAGCGTTCGTTGTAATCGTTGTATGGCCATACATCTTTACCATCTCCCATAATATTCATGGTAAGCATATAAACCGAGTTCATACCTGCAGATTTCAGATAGTTCAATGCACCAATAATTGCTTTACCCTTTCCGTTTTGCCAGGTTGGATTGCCCTCTTCCCAGTCGTTTAAATGTGCTTCATATTTATGGATCCCATCCTTTGGATTGGCTTCACCTTCCCGAATCACCTTTTTTAAAGTAAAACGATGAGTTTGATCAAATTCATGAAAAGCCAAAAAATTCTCAGGACTGTCGGCTCCGTTTTTAATCCATATTTTATCTGTTCCCTGGAATTTAAAATAACCCTTGCCGCCATTTATAATTCTTCCTTTGGCACGGAAATCATCACCGGTCTTGTCTGATTCTAAAATTTCAATACTTCCTTCTGTACCGTCTAATTCAACAGGATCACCTAAATTTTCTTCATCGATAACAACAATGTTTTTCCCTTTTCGGAATGAAATTTTGTAATTCCAAATCCCTGCCTCATCTGGCCTGAAATGAATTTTCCAAATATTACCTTGTTCTGCCGAAGTTTCTCCTGCATTACCGTCAGCAGCAAAATATCCCGGAACAGTATAAGTCTTTTCGCCTTTTGTAAAAGTAGCTTCCAGTTTGTAGTTTAAAAAGGGATTTTCTTTTGCCCATTCAGACGTTTCGGGTCCGTTAATTACCAACGTTACTTTGTGCCACTGTTTTAACTCGCCTTCGACCTCAATCGATGATTTTGGTTGGGTTTGACAGGAAACGATCAGGGTAAACAGCAAGAGATAAATGATGTTCTTCATATCTGTAGGTTTTTGGATTTATAAAGTGCTTAAAAATAATCATTTTTGTATACAGAATACAATTTTCATATAAATTTTGTCATTACAATTCTCTTATAAAAATATCCTTAAAACGAATTTTTAGTTTATCATTTTTATGAAGCTGCAATGCTATGTGCCCTTTTAAACCAGCATTTGTTGAAATATGAGCCTCGTTGGTTAACATCCTTTCTCCGTTAAAATCGGCTACCGGGATGTTGTTCAGAAATGTTTGAATTCGGGTTCCTTTGCAAACAACTACCAGATCGTTCCATTCCCCTTCTTTTTTAGTAAAGATTGTTTTATGCCTCGTATCCGATTTATCAATTTCCCAGTTTTTAAGACTGGGGTAAATCCATCGTTTCTCTCCCCAGGTTTCGTCATAAATCAAACCTGTTCTCCATGGTGCCGGAGGATGAATATCTATCTGAGGTCCATCCAGCCAATAAGCTCCTTCAGCTTCCAGATTTTTATTATACCTGCTTCTGATTTGTACGCCACTGTTACCGGGAGATTCTTCAAACGCCTGAAATTTTAAACGCAACTCAAAATCTGAATATTCATCGCCATGGTACAACCAGATATAATCATGCGTACCATCCTCCAATGAGTTACATTCTATTTCACCCTCTACAACTTCCCAAAATGTCTTGTCTTTATCACCCGGCAAACATTTAACTGACCAACCTTTCAAATTTTTGCCATTGAATAAAGGTTTCCAGTTTAAATCATCAGCAAAAACTTCAATAGACTGCATATTACCACCCCCCATATTTCCACTTCCTGCTGCAACATAAACCTTATCCTCAAAAACTATGGCTCCGGTTCCGTGTCTGCCCAGATCCATGGGTGCCAGTAATTCCCACTTCCCTGTTTTTGGATTTAAAGCCTGTGTTTCATTGTGTGCCCGCTTTTGTCCGCTTTCGCCTCCCATATAAATAATCCTGTTTTTGAAATAAACTGCTCCTCCGGCAGCTGTTGGGACAGGTATATTTTCTTCTAAAGTATTCCAGGTTTTGCTATCGATATCGTAACAATCCACTTCTTTTATAGTAGCCGAAAAAAATGCCCCAAAATTATCTGGTTCATGGTAACTTGTATTTCTTCCACCGATACAATATACTTTTCCATCTACCACAACTGCAGGAAAATGATCACGAATATGTGGTGCATCAGGAAGAATCTCCCATGTTTCGGTTTTTAAATCATAAACATCAGCCCAGGCACAAGTACCACTTGTGTGTCCCAACTGGATTCCACCAAACATATAGATTTTATCCCGGTGAATCACTGTTCCGGCAGAACCGCGTCTTCTGTTTTCAGGTATTTCCGGTCCTTTTTCCCATATATCTTTTTCGGGGTAATAAATGTATATGTTTTCCAGGGGTTGTTCTTTAGGATATTTGCCGGTCATTGCACCCATTAAATAAATTGCATCCTTGTAAACCACAGGTTGAAAATGATGAATTTCTACCGGAGATTTGCTCTTTACTTCCCAAAGATTAGTTTTTGGATCGTATACATTTACCGGATTAATTCCTCTCCCGCTTATCAGATAGAATTTACCTTTAAACTCAACAAAAGCATTTTCATGCCTGCCGGTTACAATCGTGTCATTGGTTGGAATGAGCCCCCATTCAAATTTTGATAAATCTTTAGCGAATACCGAATCAGAGATTCCCAATAAAAAAAATAAGACTGGTAATATTATTATTCGTTTCATCTTTATAAATTTTAATTTTTCTGTAATATGAAAATTCAAATTTGACAGATGGAACCGCTCCATCCGTCGCTCTCATATAAAATTTATTCATCCTTTTTTGTGTAATATTTTAATGAAAAATTTCATGTTCGTTTCATAAAGGATGTTGGTTTAAATGTTATTTTTTCCATTTTATCGAAATCGCTTCAGGTTTAAGGAATTTAAGTTCATAGCCTTGCGTCTTAAAATAGTATGTTTTTCTAAGGTATTACAATAATACCCAAAATTAACCAGAACATCATTCCTCAAAATCAAGGTTGAAAGGGTGTCATTAACACTGCAACCTGCTTTTAAATAATAAATAAAATCTTTCTATGTTTGTAATCAACAGATAATAAATTGAAGAAAAATACTACTTGTTGATGTTTACGCAACTTATTTCAGCATGAAAAATCCAATTAAAAATATTATCATACTATTGTTATTATTTTCAGTTCTTTGGGCATGTAAAAAAGAAGATCCGGTGGAACTTGTAAATTTTACTGACCAAAACCTTTTTTCTGTTTTACTCGAGCAGGGCATCGATACTGATAAGGATGGATTTATCTCTGTTGAAGAAGCACAAAGTGTAAAAAAAATAACTATTGTGGCAAGCAGAATAAGCGATTTTAGTGACCTGAAAGCTTTCTCAAACCTTGACTCACTGGTTTTGAAAATGGTGTCTTTAGAGTATTTGGATCTCTCGGTTATTTCAGAACTTCGTTATCTTGATTGTAATTTATGTGATTTTACACATGTCGATCTTTCAGGAAATTTTAACCTGGAAGAGATAATTTGCGAAAAAAACCAGATTGAATCACTTAAACTTCCTCCCGGACAGGTTCTACAATCGCTTCGCTGCAGCTACAATCGCCTTCGGGAACTTGATGTTTCGAAGAATCCTGCTCTGGTTTCTCTTCACTGCGACAACAATTTTATTACCCAACTCGATTTGTCAAATAATTTACAACTGACCCGAATGATCAGTTGTGTTAACCAATTAACTTCACTTGATGTTTCGAAAAATAAATCCATCACTGTATTGGGTGTTGGAAGTATGCCAATGCTAACAGAGGTTTTTGTATGGACACTCCCTTTTCCTCCTGAAGGTGTAAAAGTAATAATGCCCAACAGCACACGTATAAATTTTATGCTAAAAGAATAAGATTTAAGCAGTATCCTAATTTATTCAGTTTGTGTTATAGCTTCAATTGCCGTCACTTCCAGTTTTCTGAATTCCACTTCTGAACCTTCAGCCTGAACAGCTATTTGTCCTTTTGTAGTTGTACAGTTATAACCGAAATTAACCATTTCATTATTAACCCAGACTTTAATGGTATCGGCAACACATTCAACTATCATTGTATTCCATTCACCAACCGGATTTTCAGAACCATCAGTAAGATTAGGAATACGACGTCTTTTGCCTTCGGTAATCCCCCACTCTTCTTTGGGTCCGCGTCTGGCTTCCATATCCGGCACCGTAATGTCTTCGACTATACACCAAAAATCTCCGGCATTTTCATGCATCATCTGTACTTCCAACGATTTTGGGAACATTTTATACAGCGCTCGAGGTGTTGATGCATGAACCAACAAGCCACAATTCCCGGGAGTTCCTGCAAATCTGTATTCCGCTCTAATTCTATAATTCTGATAAACTGAATCGGTAATCAAATGTCCACCCGGAGTTCCCAGGCTTACCAGCATTGAATCTCGAATAATAAAAGGATTTATGGTGTCCGGATTATTATCCATTGCCGGAACGTCAACATGCCAGCCAGAAAGATCAAAACCATTGAATAAAGAAATTGTTTCAGGTTCTGAGGTTGAACATGCACTTATTATCACACTTAAAATGAAAATAATTTTTAGGTTTCTCATAACTTTATTACTCTTCAATTTTTAGTTCTTGTTTAGCCCATTTTATATATTGTTCCCAGTCGTAGTCCGTAACATCATGTTTTCCGGTTCTGATATGATAAGCCACCGTATTCTGAACAGGTTGATTTACTTCAGGCATTTCGATAGTTTCAATCCCTTTTTTCCCATACAAATTATAAACCGGTGTGGCATAAAAGGTACTTAGAAATTCTCCTTTGGGATCGGCCCATTGATCTTCCTCTGCACTTGCGACATATAACGGACGCGGTGCAATCAACGCCAGCAACTGATGTTGATCAACCGGCAAATTTTCTTCCTTGTTATTAAAGCGATAAAACCTTTTGCAAAACCAATGCGGGAAACTACTGTTAATCCGCCATACCGTTTCACCAAATTTTCTTTTTGAAAGTGCAGCACCACCGCAACCTGAATTATTTGAAATTACAGCAGCAAATCTTTCATCTGTAGCTCCGGCCCACAACGATGTTTTTCCCAATCTTGAGTGCCCAAAAACAATCACTTTCGAGGCATCAACATCATCATCCTTCTCCAGATAATCCATTGCCCGGCTTAATCCCCATGCCCATGCAGCAATACTTCCCCATTCGTTTACTGCCGGCATTTCCTGACCATTTTTATAAAAAAACGGATGAATACCATCACTAAAATCATTCTTATCCGGATCTAGCTCACTATAATAAACAGTAGCCAATCCCATTCCTGCATCTATAATTTTTTCAATGGCCCACCGGTTTGTTCTTACTCCCCGTGATTTTTCATTAAGCTGATTATACTGTATGCCTAATGATGCATTATTGCTTGCCCAGGCATCGGAAATAACAATATTCACATCATCTGAAATTGTATGATTACCGTAAAAATTATACCCTATAAAAAGCGGTGCCTTTTGTACATCTTTGGGCAGATATATTAGAATTGTAAAATCGAGTGTAAGTCCTTTTTTCTTAAAAGATATTTCTACCTGTTTGCGTTTAGCTTTGCCATTTAATGCGTCGTCGCTTTCCTCAATAATCTCATATGAAACAATTCTCAAATCACCGGGGACCTCTCCAAACATATTTTGGGTGAACCAGTCCAGTAGTTCAGGCCTTCTTTTTTTCTCCCAGTCTTTTTTACTATTTATTTCTTTTTGTTTAAAGCTTACAAGGGGATCAGGTACCTCGAAATCAGGGACTTTACTTTCATCATAATTGGGTACAAATTTTTGAGCAAAACAAATCTGAACTAAAAAGTAAAAGATAAAAAAAAATGTTAGTTGTTTCATATTATTAGGTTTATTTCAATTTTCAAACTTAAGCTCATTCCGAAAAGTAGCGATTCGCCACAAAAACACAAAATCACAAAAGTTCACGAAAGTTAATCAATTGATATTCTTTTTGTGAGATTTTGTGGCATACTTAATTTTAACTTTTTGTGTGGATTATAAATGTTAGTTTTAATAGGCAAAACTACTTCCGCCTAAAAACTCCCTCAACAAAGAAGTAGGTGGTATTTCTGCATCGTCGATTTGTTTAAACCATGACAAAAATTTGAGCAAACGTTTGGCCTCCGAGTATTCTTCGCAGTTTTCAGGCACCAGTTTCAAAACAGGTTCTGCATATTTTTTCAAAACTGCAAGTTCATATAAGGTTGCCGAGTTAAACATAACATCCGCATTTTCCTGATATGGAAAAATATTTTTTTCTTCTCCCCTGCGAACCGACGGCCATCTTTTAATCGTTTCATTTGCGGAGTATCCTCTGTAATTGCTATCTCTGATAATTCTTCGGAATAACCTGTTATCTGCTGTTGAAACATGGGTTTGTTCATCAAACGAAATCTGGGTTAATGCTGAAATAAAAATATTAAAAGTATATTTTTTGTCGATCTTGGTCAACAAACCCGGATTCATACCATGGATACCTTCAACAATTAAAATATCGCCCTGTTCCAATTTTAGTTTTTTCCCTGTTCTTTTGCGTTTCCCCTGTTGAAAATCAAATCCCGGAAGTTCAATTTCCCTGCCTTGCATTAATTCAAATAATTGTTGATTAAAATATTCGATATCAATGGCTTCCAATGCTTCAAAATCATATTCCCCGAATTCATCCAATGGTGTTTTCTCACGATCGACAAAATAATCATCCAGTGAAATCTGGTAGGGCCTTAATCCGTTTACCGCCAACTGAACCCCCAGCCTTTTGCTAAAGGTTGTTTTTCCCGAAGCCGAAGGCCCGGAAACCAGTACAACCCTTAAATCGGCATCAAGCTTATAAATCATATTGGCTATCTCTGCAATTTTTTTCTCGTGTAATGCTTCTGAAACCTTTATTACATCGCCACTTTTCCCGTTTAACGAAAAGCTGTTGAGATTGCCAACTGTAGATACGTTTAAAATTTCGGCCCAGTCTTTCTGCTCCTGAAAAATTCCAAAAAGTTTATCGCTTTTTACCAGTTTATGTAAGGTATTGAATTTCCTTTTTTTAGGAACCTGAAGAAGAATTCCGTCAAAATAAGGTATTAATCCAAAATTTGAAATGTAGCCTGTTGAAGGTAAAAGGTGCCCGTAAAAATAATTGGCGATATCTTTCAAAAAGTACAGGCTTGAAAAAAGATTACCCTGTTGTTCAAATAATAGGGCTTTATCATCCAGTCCTTGTTGATTAAGAAAGTTCACCGCATCTGTAGTCAAAATCCTCTTTTTTACAAAAGGGATATTACCTGCAATCAAAGAATTCATTTCCTGTTTTATGGTAAATACATCAGATTCTGTAATTTCTTTATCAAAACCCTCTAATTCAAAAAAATAGCCATTTGAAATTCCATTCTGAATATTAAGTTTTACCTGAGGAAAAGTTTCTTTTACTGCCACATACAAAAGAAAAATCAGGCTTCTTATATACAGGCGCATTCCATCGGGATGAGAGACATCAATAAACTCAATTTGTTTGGGCTTAACCAAACAAAACGACAATTCTCTTACCTGGTTATTTACTATCGCGCCACATACCTTGTTTTCTAACTCTATGGGCAAATCCTGACTAATTTCCAGCAGCGAAGTACCCAAGGGATACTTATGTTTTGAGTTGGTATTTTTACAAAATACTTCTACCTGATTCATAATTTTTAGAAAAATACGATTGTTAATTTTATCGATTTCGTTAAAAATACGACAGAATAGTAAATGTATTAAAATTTATGCGAATCTGTAATACACTTAAAATCAATTTTGCTTGATTAAGAATTATTGTGAATCTCAAGCAAAACCTAATTTAATTCTTCTTTTAAGAATTTTGCGGTAAATGATTTTTTGTTTTTACTTACTTCCTCGGGAGTGCCTGTACACAGAATTTCGCCACCGTTCTTTCCTCCTTCAGGACCAATATCTATAATATGATCGGCAACTTTTATTACATCCAGGTTGTGCTCGATCACAATCACAGTATTTCCTTTGTCAACTAATTTGTTTAACACATCCAGCAAAACTCTGATGTCTTCAAAATGTAATCCGGTGGTAGGTTCGTCCAAAATATAAACAGTTTTCCCGGTATCCCTTTTAGCTAACTCGGAGGCCAGTTTTACCCTTTGCGATTCACCCCCTGAAAGTGTTGTTGACGATTGTCCCAGAGTGATATAACCCAGTCCAACATCCTGCAAAGTTTTCAGTTTTACAGCAATTGACGGAATTGATTCAAAAAACTCAACTCCATGCTCAATGGTCATTTCCAGTACATCGCTGATTGATTTTCCTTTATATCGTACTTCGAGTGTTTCCCGGTTATATCTTTTGCCGTTACACTTATCGCAGTGCACATAAACATCGGGAAGAAAGTTCATTTCTATTAATTTCAATCCTCCTCCCTGGCATTCCTCACAACGTCCGCCTTTTACATTAAATGAAAATCTTCCAGGTTTGTAGCCCCTGATTTTTGCTTCGGGTAGCTGAGCAAAAAGGGCTCTTATATCAGTAAAAACATTGGTGTAAGTAACCGGATTTGATCTTGGTGTTCGTCCAATAGGGGATTGGTCTACCCTTATCACTTTATCTACATATTCGAGTCCTTTTACCGATTTATAAGCAAGCGGATCTTTAACCGATTTATAAAAATGCTGACTTAAAATTGGCTGTAATGTTTCGTTAATTAAGGTGGATTTTCCACTTCCTGAAACCCCTGTTACACAAATAAACTTTCCCAGGGGAATTTTTAAACTAACAGATTTTAGGTTATTGCCTGAACATCCTTTAACTTCAAGAAAATCTGATTTCCCGTTTCTCCTTGTTTTTGGGATATCAATTTTTCTTTTATCATTCAGATAATCGGCTGTAAGTGTATTGGCTTTTAATACCTTTTTTGGCATTCCTGCAGCAACAATTTCACCACCGTGTTCACCTGCACGAGGTCCCATATCAATCAGGTAATCGGCATGCAACATGGTATCTTTGTCATGTTCAACCACGATTACGGAATTTCCTGTATCACGCAATTGCTGGAGTGCATGTATCAGTTTCAAATTATCGCGGTGATGCAAACCAATACTTGGTTCATCGAGAATATAAAGCACATTTACCAGCTGAGAACCAATTTGGGTTGCCAGTCTGATTCTTTGTGATTCGCCTCCGGAAAGACTTTTAGCAGATCTGTCGAGCGATAAATAATTTAAACCTACTCCCAGCATAAATCCGAGTCGATCCCGAATTTCTTTAATCACTTCAACTCCGATTTTTCGTTGTCGTTCGGTGATTCTTTCTTCAAGTCCGTTAAACCAAACACCGAGTTCATTTAAATCGAGTTGAGCCAGTTCTGAGATATTTTTCCCATCGATTTTGAAATGAAGTGATTCTTTTTTTAACCGCATTCCGTCACACTCGTCGCAAACAGCTGATTTTACAAACTGATTTGCCCACTTTTGCGCTGTTTTTGACGGATTGTCATCTCTCTGACTATCGATATATTTTACAACACCATCGTAACTCATTTGGTAATTCATGCTGCTTCCCAATGGCGTATTTTTTAACTGAAGCCTTTCGTTTGTTCCAAATAGAATTGCTCTTATTCCTTCTTCCGAAATATCACTTACAGGAGTTTTTAAATTGAAATCAAACTTTTCACCCAGGGCTTCAATCTGCCAGAATATCATGGAATTTTTGTACGCGCCCAAGGGTGCAATTCCTCCTTTGGCAATGCTCTTTTTTTTGTCAGGAATAATTTTGTCCATATCAATTTGAGTAACCTTTCCCAAACCGTTACATTTCGGACAAGCTCCCTGTGGTGAATTAAACGAGAAATTATGTGGCGCCGGCTCGTTATATGATATTCCGGTTGTCGGGCACATTAATAAACGACTGTAATATTTAACCTGCTGTGTATCGTGGTCGAGAATCATGATAATTCCATGACCATGTTTCATGGCAGTTTGAACACTTGCTTTAAGTCTTGAAGTGCTCACCTCATCGACAACAAGTTTGTCAACTAAAATTTCAATAAAATGGTTTTTATACCTGTCAACTCTGAAATTGTGTTTTATTTCAATAATTTCTCCATCTACTCTGGCCGAAAGAAATCCTTTTCTCAGGATTTGCTCAAATAATTCCCGGTAATGTCCTTTTCTTCCTTTTACAACCGGTGCAAGAATGTTTATTCGTTTCCCGGCAAAATCATTTTTTATTAGCTGCAGAATTTTATCCTCGGTGTACCTCACCATTTTTTCATTGGTATTATAAGAAAATGCTTCAGCTGCTCTGGCGTATAACAACCTGAGGAAATCGTATATTTCGGTAACCGTACCAACAGTGGAACGTGGATTTCTGCTGGTAACTTTTTGTTCAATTGAAATAACCGGACTTAATCCTGTAATTTTATCCACATCCGGGCGCTCCATATTTCCCAGAAACGATCTGGCATATGCAGAAAAAGTTTCGATGTACCTTCGTTGACCTTCGGCATAAATTGTATCAAACGCCAGCGATGATTTACCACTGCCGCTTAATCCGGTTATTACGGTTAATTTATTTCTGGGAATGGTAACATTTATATTGCGCAGATTATGAACCCGCGCTCCGTAAACCACAATTTTTTCTTCTGATTCTTCTACCCCTTCAGGTAAAACAATATTTGATTCTGTTTCCTTCTGAATTTTATTTTTCAATCCCCAATCAATTTATAACCGGAACCTTTACAATGTATTTTTTCCCTTTGGAATTGGTAAGATTTGTATCTCTTAGCCAGGGATTAAAATCTTTTAAAACCTTGTAACTCACTCCATTTTCTATTGCAAAATCCCCAAAACTTGCCACCGGCCCTGTAATTTCAACATCGCGTGTCTCAATTAACGGATATTTGTCTTTTTCGTCAATAACAAAATTATACAGCTCCGGGTTTTCGAAAATAATTTTAAAGGCTGCAATTCTGAACACATAACGTGAAGTTTCGCTGACAAAAAGTAAATCGTAGTAATCCGTCATTTTTTGCCTTGTCATTTGTTTTTCAACTCTTGACATACCTCCATTATAAGAAGCAGCTACCAAAGTCCAGCTTCCAAATTTATCATAAGACTGAAGTACATAATCACAAAATGCATAGGTCGATTTTTCGATATGATAACGTTCGTCAACTTCGCCATTAACCTCCAGGCCAAAATCTCTTGCAGTGCCGCTTAAAAACTGCCAAAATCCTACAGCTCCGGCAGGTGAAACAGCACGCGGATTTAATCCGCTCTCTGCCACAGCCAGGTATTTAAAATCATCAGGAACGCCCCGTTCTTTTAAAATGGGTTCAATCGTTTTGAAATAGCGGGGTGCCAGTTTTAGATATCTGATTGTTTGAGAATGAAAATATGCATTGGATAGTAATTCTCTGTCAAGTGCTTCTCTTACATCGAAACGTTCAAGCGGCATTTCTTCGCCAGCTACAAATACTTTTTCAGGGATTGGGACAGGCATATATTGTAACTCTGCCTGTTCAGCATTACCGGTATTATCACTTCTGGCTGAACTTAATACAAGCACAACAACAGCTACCTTAACAACCACCACAAAGGGTAGCAAAACTTTCCACCATCTTTTATTCTTCATAATCCCGCAACTTAAAAAGTTTATCTGTTTTTAACTATACTCAAAAATGAACAGAAATCATTTTTGATATTTGTTCCGCAAAAATACAATTTAAATGAAAGTATCCCAATGAAAAAAGCCCGGCTTTCTGCCAGGCTTTTCTTCGACTCAAGTTTTTACATTAACTTACCTTTTTATCGATATAATCACCAATAAAACGTTTCTTTGATTCATTCAGTTTGGGGGTCTCCAGTAAATTTTCCTTTTTAAATTTTTCCAGAACCTCTGCGGCTTTTTCGCAACTTGGTTTATAGCTCTTTTTTGCAAAAAATCCGGATGTCATCTTTTTAAGGTCATGATGCATATTCGACATCGATTCTGTAATTGTAGAACGAAAGACTTTCGCACAACCGGAGCAGGGAGTTTCGGTTAATTCCTTTGTAGTATTAAAAGCATCCAAAAGTGCATCTATCGATCTGTGAAATTCTTTATCTTTAAAATATTGTTCCGACAGAACATAGCAATTATTTACAACAGAAAGTTGTTTCTGGCAAATCATATCTTTTCTCGGACAGTTTACCACTTCAATTTTATCCTGCTTTTTGCACAATATTTCAGTTTCTGCTTCAGAAAGTGAAAAAGAATTATCTTTTTTTGTGTTCATATCTCAGGTTTTTAAATTGTTTACTATTTTAAATCTTTTGTTCCTTATTGTAAATCACTAAAATTTCCTTCTATTCACCCGAAGCCCTTAATTTGGCCTCGTTTAACAATCTGTTTTTCAATTCAATATTTTCATGACTTAATTCAGCAATAAGCTGCTTCAGCAGACTATTCTGATTTTTGAGATGGTTTAATTCAAATGCAGTAACTTCACTTTTTACATTGTGAACAAACCTGCCATTTTGAATCTCAATAAAGTCTCTTGTACATTTGTTAAAGAGGTCTTTATCGATACTTTTTTTTGCTCCATTCCCGTTAAACGGAACTTCCTTCCGAATGACTTCTTTCATCATTCTGATTTTTTCTTCACTTGAATTCCTTTTGTTCGAAAATGCAGGGGTATCATTTTCTCTGGGATTGATGAAATACTCTTTTGAATTCATGATTTAATGGTCTTATGTTTTAACTTTCAAATAATTTATCTGCAAGCGTCAAGCAGCTAATTATCTATACAACTCTTTTGTTATAATTATCGTCCTTCAAATTATTTGGAACAATTCTTTGATTTTTTGCTCCGAAGCCAGTTTGTTCTTATGGGTTTGGCAAATTCTTTAATCTAAAACTTGCACTAACAACAAAAAATGCCTCAAATTACTGTGTTGCAAATACAATACAACAACAAATAAATCTGTTCCAACTACTCAAATATTTTATAAAAAAATGCGTCCTAGAATTGTATTCTATTACAAACATAAGAAAAATTTCATATAAACAAGAAAAAACATCTTTTTTTTTCAGCTATTTATAACAGCTAAAAACAACTGATTTTCTGTTGTTTGCAAAATCAAATTATTTCAATAGGTGGAAAATTGAAATGATTTATAGAATATTTAAAGAGTATTAATTTTAAAAACCAAAATCGATTATTACTTATGTTAATTCAATAAATGATAAATGAAAATATAAAAATTGACACGACTCAATCTGTAAAAAATGAACCTGAAATAACCATAAAAAGCAGATTACATTGAATCCTGCTTTTTCACCGGTATAAAACTAATCTCCCTGATATCTGTTGCGTTTGAATAATCATATTGATAAAATCCATCGTCGCCTATTAAAAACAAAAACCCGTTGGCCGGAATAACATCATACGCTTGAATATTATCAAAATGAGCTATTTGATTATTATCAATATTCCGTTTATTTTCAATGTCATATATTTTTAATCCTTCTTCCCCATCACAAACAAACAAAGTTTCTGTATCGACACCTAAACCATAAGGACTACTTAAAGGGTACGACGAAATCAGTTTGTTTTCTTTATAATCGTTAGAAAGTTCAACAACATCCAAACGATTTGTATTACTGCCACAAGCATTTCCTCCCCGTAAAGTTATATAAGCAAAACCCTCAGAAATTACAACGGGATCGCAACTTGTAACATGCCAGAAATTACTTACATATTGAATAGCTGTGGGTACCTCCAGGCTAAAAATTTCCATCCCTGAACGGGTTCCCAAAAACATATGGTCATCGTATATGAACATGGTCTCAATATCCCATCCAACACCCTGTTTGCCAATATCTTTTGGTTCTTCAGGAGTTTTGATATCAAATGTATACAGGGTGGAATTATCAACTGCATATAAATAGTTTTTATATAAACCAAACCTGGCCATTGACCCTCCAACACCAAAAGTACCGTTTGCTGGTGAAGACAACTTGGCATAATCCATGGAAGAGCTGTATAATATATCCGATCGTCCTTCAAAATAGTGCGGATAATATTTATATTCTATTTCCTGATGTACTTTTTTAATCTCCCAATCAATAACAACACCCTTTTCTTTATCCACAGTTGCCTGTCTGTATTCCGGATTTTCGGGTGGTGGTGTCAAGTATGGAAAAACATCCTGAACACGATTCACTTCTTTGGGTTGATTAATATCTGAAATGTCAATTGCAACCAGGTCAACATAACTATCGGCAAATAAAATATTGTTTTTTATCGCAATATCCACATTCCCGGGAATTTCTATAAATCCTGTATTTTTGGGATTATACGGATCTTTGTTGTCAATAATATGAACTCCTTTCATTTCCTCATTAACAAAAATATAACCGTCTTTAAAATAAATCTTGCCCGGATTTTCCAATTCTCTGTTCCCGACAATTTTTACTGAATTTCGTAAATCTTCATACGATAAATAAACAGGAGAATTGGCTGTAAAGTCCTCAGAGTATTTGTCTTTGCATGAATTAAAACTGACAAAAAGAATTAAGATTGAAAATATTTTTATGATTGTTTTCATGGTTGGTTTAATTAAAGATGATTCCTAATTTTATTGAAAGCCTGTTGTAATCAATATTCAGTTGATAATCGTTCTCTCCTTTGTAACGCAAACGGTGAAACTGATAACCAAATGCAATTGACATTCCAAAACCGGATGAGTACATTCTTTGATAAGCGATTCCCGGATTAATCATAAAACCACCGGAAGCATCAGGATTTGGATAGACATTTCGTGGCTGTGGCCAGGGCATAATATCGTAGTAATAATAGGGTTCAATGCCATCATTGTAGATCGGATTGGTTTCCTCAAGAGGAATCATATAACCTGTTTTTACAAAGACCAAAGGAGTTGAATACGAGTTTCTGAATTTATATTCCACGTTGGCGAAAGCAGGTAAATAGGTCTCTTTTAAAAACTCTAATCCAATCCCTGCACCAACAGAAAGTTTAGGAAGTAAATTGTAATTTAAAGCAGTTGAAAAACTAAAAGGCGCCGACTGACTATTTTCCGAATTCCCCACCAATACACCAATTTCAGTTCGAAACATAATGCCGGATTTAAAGTTTTGTTCGTCAAACTCGGTTAGCATTTGCGACCTTTTGTTAGTAACCTTTTCAATTTCATCGGCATCGAAAATCCATAAATTGCCGGCTGATTCAATCTGAAGTTTGGATAAATCTTTAGTGTATTGAAATTTCCCTTTTAATATGGTTCCGTTTTTCAAATATACGTATCCTTTTTCGGGTTGTGCTATGACTGGCAAACAAACTATAATGCTAAATATCAGCAGGTACAATTTTTTCATAGGTTATTTTTTATGTTCAAAAACTTGGAAAACAGCTGTACACAAAAACCGGAACCTGAATCCAATTATTCGGAACGTTTTGAATGAATTAAGTTGTTTGAATAGGAGATGTTATTATGATAATTGTGGTTGCGTGAATCGGGAAAAAAATTCAATTATTTTAAAAATCCTGATTTATCGAGCACCTCAAATGCATGAATAGCAGTGCCTTCGTTATTTATATTTATTTTTGCTTTTCTTAGATTTTTTCGTATTTCTTTTTTCTGCTCCGGGAAAATCTGCTGAATACTATGATTTTTAAGTTTGATTTTTACCATGCCTTTTTGAGGTGAATAGTAATAATAGGATATTTTGTGTTCATATTCTGTATCGGTAAGTTTGCCAGTCGAATCAGTGTAAAGTCTGGTTTTTTTCATTTCAACTTTATGAAAAGCCAGTAACATTGCTGACCCCAAATACAACTGCTCAAAAAAAGTTCTGTCGTTGTTCAGCTGCAATGAGTCGAGATTCACAAATTTTCTTATCCTACTTCCTACCTGTCCAGGTTCAGGATAAAAAATAAACTCCTGAACAGTATTTTTATCTACAATAAAAAGTGTTTTATTGTTTTCGTTATAAGCCACCAGTTCATCGTCGTAAGCGTTGTATTTCATTTGAACTTCCCCGAAAACATCACCGTCTTTTAACCTAATTTCTCCCTTTTCCCAATCAGGCTGTAAAAAATAGTTAACGCTGCTAATAACATTAATATAATAAATTTCTCCCTGCAATTTACCCGACAAACGATTTGAATTACTGTTTAAAGCATTATAATACAGTCCTGTTTCCTGAGCTTGTATAATTGTACAAAACAGCATTAATCCCAAAAGCCATAAATATTTAAGTCTTTTTATCATTCGACCTTAATTATTTTTGTTGATTTAAAAAATTCCCCGTTTTGTTTAAATCCTGAAATCAATATTTCAACCCTGCCTTTTCTGTCTGACAAATTAAATTCTATCTCATTGTTATTCTCAGGGTTTATTAATTCCCAGTAATAAACCTGCCTTGTATCAGGATAGTGTGGCTCAGATATGGCAGAATTACTATAAACTTTTTCTTTGTTATGTTGTAAAAAACTTGTTTCAAAACGAAACAAACCGGGTTGTTTTATTAACCATGAATTAGATTTGTCGTGAAGCATAACCGAAAAAACACCCTCCATTATTAAATCGCCGTAAATTCGTTCATCTTTTACAATATCCACATAATCAATATCGGTTGATTTCAGAGGAGTAAAATATTTATTATCAAACACAGGAATACCATTAATTAATCTTAGTGGTTCTTTTCCAAAATACATTCCCCGGTCGTTGTTGATTAAACGAATGCTAATCTCCTCATTTCTTTCGCGGTATTGTACACCCGGCAATAACTCACGGGATATTTCTTTAAAATCCGGTAAATCTTCAAATTCTGCCGGAAATACCCTGGCATCAAACTGCCCGTAGAACGGTGTTGAAAACCTTTCAGGAAATATAAAATCCTCTTGTTGAACAGTAATTGACGGATTAAACAATTTGTTGACAAAACTACTCTCGATGGCGTTTTTTATAAAATCAACCTGATCGTTTTCAAGTATTTTAGATAGCTCTGAAAAATCTTCAGAACGTATGATAGCGTTTTTCTGAATTTTAATATGGTAATCTTTCAAACTTTCCCCAACTGTCTGAAGAACAATATTCGTTTTTCCAAAAGCATTTTTCATATAAAAATGAAAATTCCCGTTTTCATCGGTTAAGTAATAATCCAAATACGGTGTTTCGCTACTTAATGACAGTAATACCAGCACTCCGGATTCGGGGTTTCCATTTTTGTCTGTCACTTGTCCGCTTAACAAAAAGCCATTGTTTTCAGCAAAATCAGGAATTTTTAAATCTAAACTTTGATATTTGAAAGCATATTTTCTTTCTAATTGTTTGGCCAGGGGATCAATTAAAGCGACCTTAACCAAAGCAAATTCCGGAATAATTTGTTCCTCAAATTCAAAGCTGATTTTTACATTTTCCCTGGTTTTATAATTTGTTCTTTCGCTATTTATATTTACAATGTTATTATTTTCTTTTACATCATCGAAGACAGAAGGATCTGCAATGTTAATCTTTGCAACATGCTCTTCAAACCTGTTGTAAACCAGAAGCGATTTACTTTCCAGTTGAAGATCGTTTATATTTCGGTGAGCGTTTAAATATGCGGTCAGAAAATATTGTCCGGTGCTCAATGAATCGGGTATATGAAGATATCCGTTTGCCCAGTTTTGATGGGTAAGTACTGCAACATTTGCAATTAGATTATTCTTTTTATTATCTAATTGCACCCGGATTACATTTCCTGTTTCGTATGAATTATCAGGATAGAATATTTTAAACCAAACTGTATCTCCCGAAACACAATAGTCGCGGTCGACAAATAAAACCGGACTATCCAATTCTGTTTGGCTTTGTGCAGTTTTGTTCTGAAAACCAATCAAAAGGAATCCCAATAGTATTGATATGAAGCAGGTTTTATTCATTGGGATAATATTTTACAGGTGCTTCCCAAAAATCGGGTTTCTCTCCAAACAAATCACCTGAATTTGGAATATCGTAAAAATAGGGTATCGTTTTTATAAAATAACTTCCTTCTTCAACAGCAGAGTACTGAACAAAAAACCGGTGTTCTTTTATATTTGCAATTTCAAAATTCCCCAAAACTATTTGGGTACTATCATTTATACATTTTAAATTACCTCTTGCCTGCACATACAGCGGATCAAACAAGCGCCCCTGAGCATTAATCTGATTATTTAAGTCATTGTAATAGTTGTATGCACTTTCTGATATCCCATGCTGATACAACATTAATATCCATCCTGCAAATCGTTTACCTTGTCCTATATAAGGCCATCTTGTTAAAAATGTCAAGGGATGTTTAATTATGGCTGTTGAGGATGAAAATTCAGGTGGAGCCGCAACATTAAAATTTTCTTTTGGATAAAAAGAGGACCATGCATAAACTGTTTCTTCAAAATCCCCTATTTGCATTGTATAAGTATATTGCATTACTTTTCGGGTTGTAAATCTGTAATACGGATATTCTTTTTCATTCAAAATATCACCGTAAAGATGAACTCCCTCCACTTCATTTATTTGTTCAGCCGAATTGTTACCACCTTCCTTAACAATTTTTATTCCGGCTTCACCATAAACAGTATCTAAATCAGGCAAAGGGGGTACAGGTTCAAACGAAGATTCATATGTATTTCCTTCTGTAATAATTTTTAGTTTGTAATGGTATTGCGGATCGAGAGAAAAATTCGCAGTGTAATTTCCCGGAATTGATTCGAACAACCTGTGTTCAACATTCTTATCATCCAGAATACTAACCTCAGCACCAGATACAGGTGGATACTGGATTCCTTTTTCATAAAAACCATGTGTTTTATACAGCCTGATAAAATTGTTGTTTCCACCAAAAACAATCCTTGCATCGGCAACAAGAATTGCCTCCCTCGATTCAATTTTAGGTGTATATATTTCCTCGCAACCCACAAGGAAAACAACAAAAACCAAACTATATTTCAACCATTTAACCATTAAAACCTAAAATTATATGTTATCGATGGCACCGGAACACCGATAACAGAAAGTTTATAAATAGCGTATGCACTAAAATTATTGCTTTCGGCTGGAACAGATTTTTTGTAATAAACCGAATATGGGTTTTTCCTGCCATACAGATTATAAACAGAAAATGTCCAGCTTCCTTTCCACATTCTTTTCTTTCTTAAATTCTCTTCAAACGTTACAGACAAATCTACCCGGTGATAGGAAGGCATCCGGTATTTATTTCTTTCAGAATAATATACCAACTGTTCGCCGGCAAAAATATATTTGACTTCAGGTAAAGTAATCGGTCGGCCTGAAATAAAAACAAAATTTCCGGAGAATTTCCATCGTCTGCTAATATTGTATGTTCCTGTAAAAGAAAAATCGTGAGGCCGGTCATAGATACTTTTGTAATACTTTCCATTCCAAAGATTTTCTTCTCTAAACCGGCTTGTATTTTTCTGACGGGTAGATGAAAAAACATAACTGGCATAACCGGTTAAGCGCCCTATACTTTTTTTGGCACTTAGCTCAATACCGGTAGAATACCCCTCCGTTGGAATTAAAGCAGTTTCAATCTGAGGATTCATGATAAGGCTTGCACCGTTTTTATACTCAATCAGATTCTGAAGGTATTTAAAATATATTTCGGCAGAGAAATTGATATTTTTTAACCAGGAATTATTGTTAACGCCAAATGCAACCTGGTCACTTATCAGTGGTTTTAAATAGTAATCTGCCGATTTCCATGTTTCAGCAGGGGAAATCACGGCGTTGTTACTGAGTTGAAATACGTTTTGACGTGTTCGCTGATAATTCAGTTTGAGTGATGTATTTTGATTTATTTCGTAATTAAAAAGTAAACGTGGCTCCAATCCACCATACGACGCAGAAACTTCATTTTTACCAAAAGTTAAGGAGTCGATTACAGTTCCGGGACTAATGGGTTTATCCGGCTCGTAAATATATACTACGGGTGTTCCTATATTACTGGCATGTGAATACCGCAAACCCGCTGAAAATGAAAAATTTGGCAAGACCTCAAACTCATCGCCAATATAAACTGCCCATTCCAAAAGTTTCTCGTCATTTAGTTTCTGATATTCAATTAAACTTGACTCTTCAATGGGATCAATTTCACCCGGGCTAATTTGGTTTAAATTTGTTTTGAAACCAAATTCGGCGTTATGCCTTGCAGTAGGGTGCCATTTGAGGTAGTATCCTGCTGCTGCATATTTTAAAGAATTATTTAAATAATAAGATTCGGGCGGGCTTTGATTTGCATAATCAGTAAGTCTGTAATTGTATTCGCTGTACGACAAATCAAGTTTACCATATAAGGATTCTGCAAATCTGGAGTTTAGCGTAAAATTACCTAGTTTATTTCCATACTCGTTTACAGTCTGAACACTGGTACTAAACTTATCATTACTCAGATATGCCATAACACTAATTTTGTTATGCTGATTAAATTTATAAGTGACCTTTCCCGAAATATCATAAAAATGGGTAATACTCTGACTGACTACAACATCAGGAACTTTACTCAATATCCAGTTTGTATAAGAGGTTCTTCCCCCTGCTACAAAAGTGAGTTTTTTATTTTTTGTAATCGGGCCTTCCAATGCCAGCCTCGAATTTATCAATCCAATTCCACCATAAACTCTGACTAAATCCTGGTTGCCTTCTTTAAAATCTACTTCCATTACCGATGAAACCCTTTCTCCTAACTTGGCAGGGATTCCTCCTTTAAAAAGACGAACATCCTCAACAACATCCGGATTAATCAAAGACAGAAATCCAAAAAGATGTGATGAATTAAAAACCGGGCTTCCATTAACCAGTATCAGGTTTTGATCTGTATTTCCACCTCTGATATTAAATCCGGAAGACAATTCACTTACCGACTGCACACCTGCAAGCATGGTCAGTCCTTTTAGTACATCTACCTCACCCATTAATGCAGGCATTCTTTTCATTTCAGTTGTGCTCATCTGTACCATGCTCATTTGCGACTGCGGCAAATCTGATTGAATTCCCAATACCGTTACCTCACCAATGCTGTGCGATTCTTCATAAAGTTCAAATTCCGCAGAACCATCTTCAATCAATCTTATCCTCAAATTTGTACTTTCGAAACCTACAAAAGAAAAACGCAACTGGTGATCTCCGGCAGGCAGTTCCAGCTCAAATTCACCATTCAAATCTGTTGTGGCTCCTTTCTCCAGTTTATTATTGTAAATAACGGCACCCACCAAAGTTTCTCCTGTTTGTCCGTCGATTACACGTCCTTTTATCTTGGCATTTTTATAACGTCCGGTATTTATAGGATTTCCGATTACCATCAATTGAGATTCCCGGTCAAAAACCGACCGAACATCCATTACCTTTTTAAAGATAATAATGGCATCCTCCTGATAGATTTTATACGTAAGTTCATGATTTAGAAACAGGTTATTCAGGGCTTGCAGCAATGGAGTATTTTTAAAAGTTTTGCTTATTTTAAAAGGTTCAACCCAACTTTCTTTATAAAATACTTTTACTCCGTATTTTTCTTTCAAAACTGTCAAAAACTCTTCAAGAGGCTTATCAGTATATGATTCTGTAATTTGGATTTCATTTACTTTTTGAGCACAAACAGCAACATTCAGCATTGCCAGCAAAAAGGCCAGAACGATAATATTGACTGGATTGTTTGGTTTCAAAGTTTTTATATCGGTTTTAGGTATTATTTACTCTCAAATATATTAAAATAACATATGATTGTTTCAAATAAATAAAATATCATGGATTAATTGATATTTAAAAAATTACTAACTGTAAAAAAGTCCGGCATATTGTTTTGCTCTCATCATTTTTTTTTCAATCTTCGGGACGAGTTTTATCTCCTCAAATTCAATACCAATTTTAATAGTATTCATATGAAAAGAATTATTACAATACTGACCTTCGTATTTTATGCATTATTCTCATTTGCACAGGAAAGTCTTGATTTTTATTTGCCAAATGATGTGACTTACGATAAAAGTATTCCAACACCTGAAGATTTTTTCGAACACCGTATTGGAATGTGGCATTTAAATTACGAGCAGGTTTTAACTTATTTAAATGAAGTATCAAGGCTATCAGACAGAGTAATAATTCAGGAATATGCCCGCTCCTGGGAAAATCGGCCTTTGGTACATCTGATTTATACATCAGAAACAAATCATCAAAATCTTGATGCATTAAAATCTTTACACCTAAAAAATGCCAATCCTGATGAAAATACGGAAGAGCAAGATGTTCCCCTTGTTGTAAAACTTGGCTATGGTGTTCATGGAAATGAATCGAGTGCAAGCAACTCATCGGTGTTAACTGCTTATTACCTGGCTGCAGCTCAAGGAGCAAAAATAAATGAGTTACTTGAAAACACTATAATTTTAGTTGATCCCTGTTTAAATCCCGATGGATTTACACGGCACAGCACCTGGGCCAATATGTATCAGAGTGAAAATACAACCGGTGATTACAATTCAATTCAGTTTAATGAAGTCTGGCCCGGAGGAAGAGGAAATCATTATTGGTTCGATTTAAACCGTGACTATTTATTGTTGGTAAATCCTGAATCGAAAGGCAGAATTACCAAATTTCACGAATGGTTACCCAATATTGTAACCGACCATCATGAAATGGGTTCCAATTCAACTTTCTTTTTTCAACCCGGTGTACCTTCAAGAAATAATCCTTTAACTCCGGAAAACAATTATGTACTCACCCATAAAATTGCAGCATATCATGCTGAGTTTTTGGATAAAATCGGAACTCCCTATTTTTCTGAGGAGCAGTTTGATGATTACTATTTCGGCAAGGGTTCTTCTTATCCGGATGTAAACGGCGGAGTGGGAATTTTATTTGAGCAGGCAGGATACCGTGGCAGAATCCGTGAAACTTCAAACGGAGTAAAGAAATTATCTTATGGAATTAAAAACCAGTTTACTGTTACATTATCGACCTTACAGGCGGCAATGGATTTAAAAAATGATTTACTGGAACATCAAAAAACATTTTACCAAGAAGCCAGAAAACTAGCAGCCGGCGAATCGACAAAGGCATATATTTTTGGGAACCAACATGATAAACTCAGGACTTTTCAATTGGCAAAACTTTTAAGACAGCATCAGGTAGAGATGTATTTAAATAAATCTGATTATGAAATAAATGATAAAATGTTTTTAGCAGAAAGCAGTTTTATTGTGCCATCGGATCAAAACCAATACAGGCTCATAAAATCAATTTTTGAGGAAGCTACTTCGTTTACTGACAGTACTTTTTATGATGTTTCAACCTGGAATTTTCCATTCACTTTTAATGTTGATTTTGCAAAAATCAATTCGTTAAAAGATTTAGATTCAGAAATTGTCAATAACATTAGCATCCCGGAAGGCAAAGTAATTGGCGGAAAAAGCAAAATTGCATATTTACTTGAATGGAATGAATATACTGCTCCGCAGGCATTGTATGCGATTCAAAGAGCAGGATTAAAAACAAAAGTGGCAACCCGGCTTTTTAGTTTTGAAATTGAAGAAGAATTAAAAGCTTTTGGTTTTGGTACGATTTTAATTGAAGCCAATCACCAGCCTGTTATTGGAGAAGAATTGTACCGGCTAATTCAGAATACCGCAAAAGAAACCGGAGTCGACTTTTACGGGTTAAAAACAGGTTTATCTCCTGAAGGAATAGATTTGGGAAGTAATTCATTTGCACCGCTAAAAAAACCAGAAATCCTTGTATTTATGGGAGGCAGTACCCGTAGTACCAATGCAGGTGAAATCTGGCATCTTTTTGATCAACGATATAAAATACCGGTAACTCTGGCGAATACAGACAGAATGAATTCCATGGATTTGTCGAAATATAATACAATTGTTTTGCCTACCGGTTCGTATCGCGAATGGGACAAAGCAGAAATACAAAAACTGGAATCGTGGATTGAAAAAGGTGGTATTTTGATGGCCAACCAGGGAGCCACTGATTGGGCAGCCAAAAACGATATCAGCAAAACTTCTTTTAAAGGTGCAGCTAAAACCGACACTTCACTTACTTTTAATTACGCCGATCGTTATAAAGAGAGAAATATCAACAGAATCAGCGGGGCTATCTTTAACACAAGTATCGATAATTCGCATCCGATTTGTTATGGTTATTCCGGCAATTCAATTCCCGTCTTCAAATCGGGAAGCAGCGTTGCCAAAACGTTGGATATTAAACATGCTGAACCGATTAAATTTTCTTCTGATCCATTTTTAAGCGGATTTGTGTCGAATGAAAATCTGGAAAGAATAAAAAACGCTCCGGTAATTTCAGTTCAATCTGTTGGAGGTGGAAAAATTATCAGTTACCACGAAAATATGACCTTCCGGGGTATTTGGCTGGGAACAAATAAACTGCTTGCCAATGGAGTATTTTTTGGGGATATTATTCGGTAGTTTTGTAATTCTTTTAAAGTCAATCCCCCTTGATCCCCCTTTTCAAAGGGGGACTGTGCCAGCGCGCGCTCCCGCTCCCCGCTCCCGTGCGATTGTATCGTGTGGTTTATAAATATTAAAACTTAACTTTAAAATCCTTGCCAAACATAATTCTAATGAGTCGGAACTATAAATTTCATAATCCGGAAGGAGTTTATTTTGTAAGTTTTGCCGTAATTCAGTGGTTGGACGTATTTACCAAAAATGAATATCGAAACATTATCATAGAAAGTCTGCGATTTTGCCAAATAAAAAAAGGAATGCAAATATTTGCATGGTGCATAATGACAAACCACATGCACTTGATTTGTAGAAGTGCCGGAGAGCAAAAACCAGAATTACTATTGGGAGATTTTAAAAGATTTACAAGTAAGGCAATAGTTAATGCAATTATGGAAAACAGTGCTGAAAGCAGAAAGGAATTTCTTTTGGAACAATTTCAAAAAGCAGGAAGCAAATCTTCCAATGTAAAAAAGTATCAATTCTGGAGGCATGACAATAAACCCATTGAATTATGGAGCAACAAGGTAATTGATGAGAAAATAAACTATATCCACCAAAATCCGGTTGAAGAAGGGTTGGTTTTTAGAGCTGAAGATTATTTATATAGCAGTGCGGCAGACTATGCCGGAGAAAAAGGCTTGTTGGATGATGTTATTGTTGTAAAGTAGAGTTGGTTTGCCAACCAACCACGCGAAACAATCGCGCGGGAGCGAAGGAATAATCTCAAACAGCATAAGCCCTAACTGAACAAAACCACACCATTATTTGCTCTAATTTTAAAAGTTATTCTATTTTGATATAATATGATTAAGAAAGCAGTTTTATCGACATATTTAGTTTTAATTTCATTGATTGTATTTGCACAATCTGCCGATGGTTTACCTTATGGAAAACCTGATCCGGTGGAATGGAACCTTTTTAATATTATTCTTCTGATCGTCCTGCCTCTTTTGCTAATATTTTATTACCTGTGGTATCAAAACCGTAAAAAGAAAAAATAACAGGCTTATAAGTCATTTTTTAACTCCAAATAAGAAAACCTCATGTAATAAATTAGTTAACAGTAACATAAAACATAAGAAATGAAAGTAACACTTATAAGCATTCCGGTTCTGGACCAGGAAAAAGCCTTAAAATTTTATACAGACAAATTAGGTTTTATTAAAAAGAAGGACGAACCTTTAGGAGGTGGTAACAGGTGGTTAACCCTGGTTTCAAAAGAATGGCAGGATGGACCGGAACTATTGCTGGAACCGGCACCTGTTCATTTTGAACCATCAAAAGTTTTTCAAAATGCATTAAAGGAAGCAGGAATTCCCTGGACACAATTTGATGTAGACAATGTGGAATCTGAATATGAAAGATTAAAGGATCTTGGTGTAGAATTTAATATTAAACCAACTAAAATGGGAAATGTAAAATATGCCATTTTAAATGACACTTGTGGTAATTTTATTCAACTGGTGCAGACTTTATAAATAAACAAGTACCGTCGACAATCGGTATAAAAAGTGAACAATTCGAAAGGGATTAAGGAGTATAATTATGCCAGTTCCCTCTTCAGATTTACATTCGTATTTTAAGAAAAATTTTAATCAATTACACCAACTAATTTTGGCACCATTACCAAAAAAATAATAAGCTAATCGTAATATATTATTTACAGAATAATAAATTAGGTATACGGAACTATTCGGAATCTTTACTGACAAATCTTCCAATAATCCGTTAATCAATTAAAACTCATAAGTTAGCCCGGTATACAATCCGATTCTGTATGGCCTGAAATCGACAGATGAATTGGTATTAATAGAATTCAGGTAATGGCTGTAACGTGGTTCAAGGGCTACCGAAAAATGTTTTCCAAATGCATAATTAAATCCCAGCCCGAGAGTTCCTGAAACATTTAATGTAGAAATATCTTTGGTTTCGCCTACATTTTGTAAACCATACTGGTTATTTACAAATGAGTTATTACCTACCACAATTCCGGCATTTAATCCGGTAATAAATTCAAGTCCGAATTTCGAATCAATTACCCTGTAACGTACAAACAAAGGAATTTCCATAAAATCGAAAACCTGTGTGAATTCTCCGTCAGGTATCATAACATCGGCACTCAGGGAACCGGATGTATCAAATTCCTTGTTAAGGGTCGTTCCTTTGGGAGTTGATTTAAATTCGATCACTCCGGCTGTTCCGTTCATCACAAGATTTTGATTTTCAACCCTGACATTACTGGTTAAATCAGGCACCCGCTCAGGTGCATCAAACATATAGTCTGCATCATCTTTGATGGCCAGAAAATTTACTGTATTCCCTGATTCCTGTCCGCTTTGGTTATAATACAATCCACTTTCAAAAATCCATCTTTTCCTGGTTTTATACTGTACCGAAACTCCTCCACCAATATTGGAAGCTCCATCGTTGCCTGAATAGGTCATATTCTGTGCATAAGTCTCTGAATGGCTGGCGTTAAATGAAGAGTATCCTGGAGATACAAACATTCCCATTTTCCAACCACCTTCTTTTTCCGATGATGATTGTATGTATTTGATATTCTCGGCAACAAGCATTTCATCTTCTGCACTTAATTTTGCTAATGATGTAATTTCTTTTCTTTTGGCCAATTCAGCATTTGGAAATTTGTTGTCGACTATGGTCGCTTCCTCACTTTCAAGTTTTGCAAATAAGGTTAATTCTCGCCTTAATTCAGAGTTCTCTGTATTTTTCCGTTCGGTGTCAGAACTGTTTGCCTGCATCGCAGAAGCCAGCATTATATCATCCGAACTTTCAACATTTCCGGTTTCATGCTCATTATTTTTCGGAATTTCTGCTATCGTTTTTTCCTCGGTTTGATTTATATCTTCAGGATTTTTAGTAACATTTTCAAACGTTTCTTCTACAATTTCAGCACTTATTTCCTCTCTGCTGCTTTCGTTAAAATACCATCCGGCAATAAAGGCCATAACAATCACAGCCGCTGCTGCAATCCATCCAACATAAGCCAGTCTTCTCCTTCGTTTATGTCCAAGAAGATTCCCCTGCACATTATCCCAAATATGTGGCGGAGGCGATACCTGGAAGTCTTCCAGTTTTTCGCGAATTCCACTGTCAATATTTTTTTCTTCCTTCATTCAGTTACTATTTCGATTTGATTTTGATCAAACCGACTATGCTGTATAATTACTCCTGTCTTCTGTTTCCCCGTATAATTCTGTTACCTTCTTTTTCAAAATATCCCTTGCTCTTGCCAGGTTCGATTTGGATGTACCTTCAGAAATCTGCATTTCCTCGCCAATTTCTTTATGATTAAATCCCTCCATTACATAAAGGTTAAATACCATTCTGTAACGAGGTGGTAATTCCTGAATCAGTTTCACCAGTTCCTCAGCAGAAAGTTTTTCAATAATATCATTTGTATCTACTCTGGCATCGTACAAACTAATGTCTTCTACAGGGTGCATAATGTTCTGTTTTCTGAATTTTTCCAGCGAAACATTCACCATAATTCTTCTAACCCAACCTTCCAAAGAGCCTTCGTGCCGGTAGTTTTTTAAATACGTAAATACCCTAATAAAACCTTCCTGAAGATTATCCTCTGCCTCTGTTCTGTCTCTTGAATACCGCAAACAAACTCCAAACATTTTTGGTGCCAGCATGCTGTATAAGGTTTCCTGAGCGCGAGCATTCCCCGAAACACTTTCCTCAATTATATTTTTTAAATCTTCCAAGTTTAAATCTTCATAGCTCGCCCAAAATTAAGGATAATTACTTTCTTTTTTTCATAATTATATTTTTAGTTTATCCCGTATATTTTCAAATACTTTCAATCCAAAATCATTACTTAGATGAAACAAAAAACATTTGGGTTGCGTGTACTTTAAAAAGATTACCCACGCAACCTTTTAACTAATGGCATCATCTTTGAATAAACTTTTCGGATCAAATAAAATCTGTTTAAGACAAATAAATTGATAAACTTTAATCGCTTGTAATGAAAACAATACTTACACTAATTGCACTGCTTTCTATCGGAACATTATATTCTTGTCAGAATGAAAACCTGACAGACGAGGAAAACAATATTATTGAACTGGATGAAAAATCGGCACAACTTATTGAAGCTGATAATACTTTTGGTTTCGAGGTATTTCAGAAAATCAGGGAAATAAGCACGGATGAAAATATAATGATTTCGCCCTTAAGTATTTCTGTTGCGTTTGCAATGGCCTATAATGGTGCTGATTCTGAAACCAAAACTGAAATGGAATATGCATTAAAATTAAACGGATTAACAACTGATGAAATCAATAATGCATACAAAATGCTGATTAAGGGATTACAGTCATTGGATACAGATGTTGTATTTGAGATTGCCAACTCAATTTTTTATGCTGATGGATTTTCAGTTAAACAAAACTTTCTTGACGTCAATAGAAATATTTATAGTGCTGAAATTGATCGTCTGGATTTTAATTCTCCATCTTCAGTAGATCATATTAATAATTGGGTTGCCGATAAAACCAATGATAAAATAACCAGGATAATTAATCAATTAAGTCCGCTGGATAGAATGATATTAATTAATGCAGTCTATTTTAACGGTATATGGACCAACAAATTTGACAAGAATGGTACAAAAATGTTGAGTTTTACAAAAGCTGATCGGTCTGCAATTGAAGTTCCCATGATGAATAAAGAGGAAAAACTGGATTATACATCAAATTCTTTATTTAGCGCAGTAAAAATGCCTTATGGAAACGGACAATACAATATGGTTGTTTTACTTCCTGAAACCGGCAAAACGTCGGATGACCTTATCAAAGAATTGTCTACTGAAAACTGGAAAAAATGGATGGGTGATTTTGAACAAAAAGATCCTGTAATTGTAACTATGCCTCGTTTTAAATTTGCATTTGAAACAAAATTAAAAACAGTGCTTTCAGAAATGGGAATGGAAAAGGCATTTCAGGCAAAAGTTGCTGATTTTTCAAAAATATCTGATCAAGATTTGTATATCAGTTCCGCAATTCATAAATCATTTATCGATGTTAACGAAAACGGAACAGAAGCAGCTGCGGTAACCGCAATTACAATGAGCACAACAAGTATAGATCCCACTCCAAAAACTTATTTTACGGTTAACAGGCCTTTTGTTTTTGCCATTACAGAAAAAGATACAGGAGCGATTTTATTTGTGGGTGAAGTACAAAATCCGGTTTATAATTAAGTAAATTGTCAGGAAACAGAATAAAACATATATTATAACGTTAACTATATCAGAACAATTAGCCATGACATTACCATTGAAGAATTAAGCCGTTTTCAATGAAGTTCTGTCTCATTAACATTGAAACAATTAAACAGAAATGAAACAAGTATTTTATTTAATCGCCTTGTTTGCAGTGTTTTTTACTGCATGCGATCAGGATGATGATGAAATTTTACTGGCCGGAACAGGCACTGTAATTGATTACGCCGGGGCCGGAAATTGCGGAATTATTATCGAACTTGACAATGGAGCCAGGATACAGCCTTTGTTTTATCCGCAAGGTGTAACATTCAGGCAAGGACAAAGAGTAAACATTGAATATGTCCAGCTTACCAATATTGTACCTTCGTGCGATAAAGGTTCTCCTGCTGAAATAATATTTGTGGAAGATATGTCTT
>ENA-ORCQ01000146-ORCQ01000146.1-marine-metagenome-genome-assembly--contig:-NODE-146-length-40001-cov-4.250025_pt1 | contig 40001 bp, 30 predicted proteins | sample MGYA00237780_ERZ508510 | MGnify/ENA primary metagenome ERZ508510 (study PRJEB26181, sample SAMN06268981) | marine metagenome | isolation source: Tt an E2 anaerobic enrichment on eucalyptus from sediment...
AACACCGGTCTGGAAGAAATCAACTATGTGGTCTACGACCAACCTGACAGCTACAATTCGAACATTGTATATTTAACCAAAGACGGTATATTAACTTTGTTTTATGGAGCAGAACCTACTGACCTTCCATATTCTATCTCCGGAGATAAATTAACAATTACCTATCCTTCAGAAGAACTGGTATATACAAAAGTAGATTAATAATTATATCTGTTCCCAGCCTTTTCGGTAGGTATGCCTAATCCATTCTTCTGCCATTTCCAGAGCAGGCATGGTTTCATAATCCTTTCTGAAACGCGGATCACCGTTAACCACTGCAAATTCATCTTTTGCCAATACCCTGATTTTATCCGATGTTGAAATATTGGTAAACCTCATGTTTACTCCGTCCCAAAGCAATTTACGTTCCAGGCTTTGTAACCGGACTGCCAGAACACCCAACATTACCATTTCGTTTAATGGAGCCGAATAATTAAAATTTGATGTGGCTTCCAGACGCGATTCTTTGTCCTCCTTACAGGCTCTGATCCAATCCTGCTCATGTCCTCCCTCCATCGCATTAAAAATCCTGCGCAGCGATTTTTGGGGTTGCTCAAAACTGTCCATTTTACGGATTGGTAAAAGTGTTGGATTTTGTGCATACGTACCACACATTATTTTTCCTTTTGAACCATAAAAAATACAACCACCATCGTCATCACCCATTTTCTCTCCATCCTTAAGTTCATCAGGTCGCGGAGGCATCATTCCTCCATCGTACCAGTTCACAGAAACCTCAGGCATTGCCACTTTGGGTAAATTATCTCTTCTGGGAAATTCATATCTCACAAACTCCGAATTAGGAGGAGAATCATTATTAAAAGGTGTGGAACTTGCTTCCACTGCATCAGGATACTCAAGCAAGAGCGCCTTGAATACGGGATCCAGGATATGACAGCCCATGTCACCCAGAGCTCCGGTACCAAAATCCCACCAACCCCGCCAGTTCCAGGGATGATAAGTAGGATGATATTCATGCCATTTAGCCGGACCAACAAATAAATCCCAATCCAGTGTTTTAGGTACCCTTTTATCCTTTTCGGGAGTGCTTAAACCTTGTAGCCAAATTGGCCTGTTAGTCCAGGTATCAACATGCGTAACCTCACCTATAGCACCAGACCAAATCCATTCACAGATTAATCTGATACCTTCATCTGAATTCCCCTGGTTACCCATTTGTGTAGCTACCCCATATCTTTCAGCTGTTTCACGTAAGATTCTTGATTCATAAACTGAATGCGTCAAAGGTTTCTGAACAAAAACATGCATTCCCTGGCGCATTGCCATTAATGCAGGTAATGCATGAGAATGATCCGGCGTAGCAATCATAACAGCATCAATATCTTTTTGCTGCTCGAACATTTGCCGGTAATCGGTGTATTTTTTTGCTTTTGTCCAACGTTTAAATGCATTTCGCTCTGCATATTCCCAATCTACATCACATAATGCAACGATATTTTCGGGTTCCATATTTTTAAGGTTGGCGTAACCTTTCCCTCCCACTCCAATTCCGGCAATATTTAATCTGTCGCTCGGGGCTTTGTATCCAAATCCTGAAATTACTTTCGATGGTAAAATTGTTATACCGGTTGTTGCTGTTGCAGCTGCTCCAATAAATTTTCTGCGTGAAACCATATTCTTCAGGCTATTTTTTGCAATTTTAATATTCGCGCAAATTAGAAAAAATATCAGGTTTTACCTATAGTTTATAATTTTAGAAAAGCGTAATATTTTAATTCAACCGGCCGTAAAATCCGGCAAACAAAATCCTCATGTTTCTTAATAAAGGTATTGTAACAGTGCGTATCGATATATTGAAAGACAAACAAATTAACTTGAAAAATGGTATAAAAAAATAACAGCTTGTTAACAAACTTTAGCATTTAATAAATGTTATCCATTAAAATCCAAATGCACTGTATTTAATAAAACTGAGCAACTTAAATTCAATACAATGAAAAGATTAGCAATAACATTTTTAACAGTCCTTTTTACTCTGACATTGTGGTCAAAAAAAAACAATGTCCCTTTGATTGGCGATAAGGCCCCCTCTTTCAAAGAAAATTCAACCATGGGCGTTATCAATTTCCCGGAAGATTATGGAGACAATTGGAAAATTCTCTTTAGTCATCCTCTTGATTTTACCCCGGTATGTACATCGGAAATGTGTGGTTTGGCACTTAATCAAAAAGAACTGGATTCGTTAGGAGTAAAGGTTGCAGTAGTATCTATAGATGAAATTGAAAGACATGTGCTTTGGAAAGAATTTATGGAAAGGGTATTGAATGAAGATGACGAACCTGTAAAGATTAATTTCCCTATTGTGGCAGATCTTTCCGGCGAAGTTTCTAAAAAATACGGAATGTTACATTCTTCGATGGATGACAAAAGAGATGTAAGAGGTGTCTTTATTATTGACCCGGATAATATAATTCAGGCAATAACCTTTTATCCCATGAATGTAGGCAGAAATATGGATGAGATTTTAAGAACTGTAGCAGCTTTGCAACTTACCCGAAAGGAGAATGTGTTAACTCCACTCGACTGGAGACCGGGAGATGATGTGTTGGTTCCGTATCCTCCATATACCGAAGAGGAACTTGAAAAAAATCCTGAACTCAAAGACCAGTATTATAATGTGGGTGAGTTTATGTGGTATAAGAAAATGAAGAAATAAACGTCAGGTACTGGAAATTCTAAGGTTGATTTCAAATGAAATTAAATTCTGAGAATGGACTATGGCTGGAAGACCGAAGTCGGAAGACGGAAGAAAAATACCACCTTTTAACTAAAACAATTCGTGCAAGTGGCTATTATCTGAAAGATTAAAATTTTAAAGTTCTCTTACCAAACATTGTAGTTACGTCACCCTGTTTCGATAATTATCGGGATGATTTCAGGGATCTTTTCCCAAATAATTAATTATCTGCACATAAGGATGCTGAAACAAATTGCTAATGACATAGAATGATATCAACGAGATTCGGACTTCGGCATTACGTTCTAACATTGCCTAAGACAGATTAATTTTCAGCAGTGTCCGAGTAACAAATAAGTTGAGGGAAAGATTCTTTCGCTTCATTACATTGCGCTCAGAAAGACAACGAGTTAGTTTTAGAGAGACTTTGGGGAGAGGGTGGTTTGGCCCCAAAGTCTCGGGGCCAAACCACCCTCTCCCCAAAGCGAACACCCCACAAAACCTGTCATTCCGTGGCGAAGCGAGGAATCTTTTTTAAATTACTCGGACAGTAATAATTAATTTAATATGTTTAAAATTTACAAAAACTTAAGTAGCTACAATAATCCCAAAAACTTTCAGGAGCAAGTCTTTTACTTTAAACCAGATTTTTATCAAAAAAAAGGTGCCCATTACTGAACACCTCTTTGTAAAATATAATAATGTTAATTAGGCTGGCATATCAGGTAAACTCCATGGTTTACGATAGGTGTGCTTAATTAATTCAGCAGCAAATTCTTTTGCCGGAACAGGGTCAGTCCATGTTTTCTGGAAAGTTGGGTGACCATCGTGAATAGCAAATCCATCTTTAATTACGGTTCTGATTTCTTCGCTGTCTGTAAGGTTGGTGAATTCCATTTTTTCTCCATCCCAATCCAATACTTTATTCAACGATTGTAAACGAACACCAAGAACTCCCATTACAACCATTTCGTTAAATGGTCCTGCTTCGCTAAAGTCAGATGCTGTAGGAACACGGTTTTCAGGACTTTCTTTACAAGCACGCACCCAATCCATTTCGTGGCTGGTTTCTACTCTGCGACGGAATTTTGGAGCATCAGGTTTACGACCTGAAAGCAACCATGGATTTACACCATAACATCCGCATACCAAAGTATCTTTTGTACCGTGGAATAATACACCACCACCTCTGTCGTTCGGATTTTTTCCATCCGGCCATCCTTCAGGAAGCATTGGCTTAATACCGCCATCGTACCAGTGCACATCTACTTGTGGAAGCGGAGCTTTTTTCTTCATTCCCGGCCATGGTTTTTTAGCCATACGTTCTGGGAATGTCATTTTTACTGATTGAGAAACAGGAGCACAATCCTGTAACAACAAGCTTGAGTTTCCTTGTGTATGAATAGGATATCCTAATTCAAGACCAATAAATACAGGATGAAGAATATGACAAGCCATATCGCCTAAAGCACCTGTACCATAATCCCACCAACCACGCCAGTTCCATGGATGATAAACCTGGTTGTACGGACGCATTTTTGCTGGTCCGACAAATAAATCCCAGTCCAAAGTATCAGGAACCCAGTCACCTCTTTCAGGAGTGTTTAAACCCTGAGGCCAGATAGGACGGTCGGTAAAAGCTTCAACTTTTGTTACTTCACCAATTTCGCCATTAGCCAGCCATTCTGTGGTCAGGTTTACACCTTCGCCCGATGAACCCTGGTTACCCATCGATGTAGCAACTTTATATTTATCTGCCAGTTTTGTTAATAATCTCGATTCATATACACTATGTGTTAATGGCTTTTGCACATAAACGTGTTTTCCCATGGTCATGGCATGAGCTGCCACAATAGCGTGAGTATGGTCCGCAGTTGCTACAACAACAGCGTCCATTTCTTTTCCAAGTTCATCATATGCTTTACGCCAGTCTTTGTATTTTTTAGCATTTGGATAACGATCAAATACACCATTTCCCCCGGTATATTTCCAGTCAACATCCACTAAACCAATTATATTTTCCGATTCAAGGTTTTTCAGGTTAGCAAAACCCATTCCGCCTACACCAACACCAACAATGTTGAGTTTGTCACTTGGAGCTTTATGCCCCAACCCTGCCACTGCATGACTGGGAATTATCGAAATTCCGGCTGCAGCAACAGCTGTTGTTCCCAAAAAAGACCTTCTGGAAACTGAATTTTTGTTTGATTTATGTTCCATAATAGTTAATAATTTTAATTGGATAGGTATCTATCTTTTAGATTAATTTTCAAAAAATCAGCTAAATATAATGATATTAAAAGAACAGTCAAACAGGAGTTAATAATTGCTTTTAATTTAAAATTGTTAAAATATGAATCTGATTTCAACCATCGATGATTAAAACAGCTAAACAAGGTTCAGATTCAACCATTTAGAAGATAATAAATAGCTTTTGTCTATTTGGGTTAAAAAAAATCAATTTGATTGACAAGTCTTTGGTTTCTATATTTGCCTTGAATTTTAATTCAGTCTAAATTAACAATGAAGTTATTTAAAGTAAAAAGGGAATTACGAAAGTGGCAGATTGATTTTCAGTGGCAAAGCTCCATTTTTTTTGCATAGCCAAAGCTATGGAAGAAAAATTAGCTGAAGACCAATGAAATCAAGATGGTGCTTGCAGTTTTTCAATTTTACTTTTAACAACTTCTCTAAAAAAAAACAAAAAATTATGAAATCCGTTGGAGACAAATTTCCAAAATTCAAAAAAACCGCAATTTTAGCAGATAATTCATTTGGCGAGATAACTTCAAAAGACCATCAGGCAGATGGCAAATGGGCAGTGTATTTTTTCTACCCAAAAGACTTTACTTTTATTTGCCCCACCGAGATTGTTGAATTTAACAATAATCACGACAAATTTAAAGCTTTGCATGCTGAACTTTATGGTTTGTCAACAGATACGGCTGAAGTACATTTGGCATGGAAAACACATGATCCAAAATTGTCAAATCTTACTTTCCCTTTAATTGAAGATACTTCAAAATCACTAAGCAAAAAATTAGGTATTTTGCAACCGGGATCGGTAGCTTATCGTGCCACTTTTATAGTTGACCCCGAAGGTGTTATTCAATGGGTAAATTGTAACAACGATGGTACAGGCCGTAACGTAACAGAAGTACTTCGTGCGCTGGAAGCAACGCAAAACCCTGGATTAACAGGATGTAACTGGCAACCGGGAGAAGCAACGCTTTCGATTATGGAAAATGTAAATTAATAAAATCACACATCATGACAGTAAGAAAAGTAAAATCGGTTTGGAAAGGAACCTTAAAAGAAGGAAAAGGAGAACTAAGTTTTACAGGATATGAAGGGCCATTCACTTTTGCCACACGTTTCGAAAATGCAAAAGGAACCAATCCTGAAGAATTGGTGGGCTCTGCTCAATCGGGTTGTTATTCAATGTTTTTGTCGGCTTTGTTAAGCGGCGAAGGATTAAATCCTGAAAGCATTGAAACAGAAGCAGCAGTAACTTTAGGTGAAGTTGATGGCGGACCAGCAATTACAAATATTAAATTATCGACAGTTGTAAAATGTGAAGGTTTATCTCAGGAAAAATTTGACGAACTGGCTGTTGTTGCCAAAGAAAAATGCCCGATTTCGCGTTTGTATGCCGGTGGCACTGCAAGCATTGAACTGGATGCAAAATTGGTATAAAAATTGATAAAGTTTTAGTTAGATAGAAAATAAGGAAAAGATAAGAAGGAGTCGAGAGGCTCCTTTTTTTTGTACCCTTTGCGAAACCTTTGCGGTCTTTGCGGTTGAAGAGATTAACCACAAAGTTCGCTAGGTAGGCGCTAGGATCGCTAAGGTTTTTTTAGGGATGGCATCCTACTTTACAGCAGCTCAGAGGGATGGCATCTGTTGAATCTCACGGTTATTTCGAAAACTTTTCTTTTGGATTTATAAATTCAATTCGTTTTTCTTTGAGATAAAAATGAACTGATGTATCAGGGACCATGATTGGCATTTTTACGGGATTTGGGCCAAACGCCAAAATTGGCATATTTAATTCAATAAGGTCCTCCCCTCTTTTTATGGGTTTCGATTTAGCAAATTTCCAAGAATTATGATTCTTAGGATGCTTAAATTTTGGATAGATGTTGAATTGTTTTATAGTATCTTTTTTCAAATAGTCTTCAAATTCCTTTTCCTGAAATTTAAGAGTTGTCTCCGGAATTTGTGCACTTAATGTTAGTGAGCTAATAACAAGAGTTAGAAAGAGTAAAGTTATTGCCTTCATTGTTTAATTGGTTAGCATTTTTGCAGTTTGAAAGTTATAAAAATTATTCCATCATTATTTATGTTTGAACGGATTCCATTCTTCTTTGCTAAAACTCAGAGGGATGGCATCCATTTAGAGTTGTCCTGAATTCTATACATCAGATAGTAATTTTTCTATCTTTTTAATAGTCAAAGGCCTCATGGGTCTTAAATAACTTCCTGCCTCAAATATGTGTCCATTTTTGTTAATCAACATATAATGCGGAATCCCCTTAATTTCAAAACTTTCCCTAATACTTTTGCTTTGTTCTTTATTACAGAAATAATGAGTTCCATCGAGTTGCATTTGAGACAGGTTTAATTTCCACTGTCTCTCTTCGGAGTTTAGGCATATATAAACAAATACGATATCTTCACCTTCCAACTTCTTTTTAAGTTTCTTTGAATTTGGCATTTCAGCTTTACACGGGCCACACCATGTTGCCCAAAAATCGATATAGATAACTTTCCCTTTGTTCTTCGATAATATTTCATCAATTACAGATTTTACTGAAGTTCCTTTGAGTTTTGCTAAAATTGCATTCGAATGAATTTCAATATTTTCCATTTGCTTTTGCAAATCATTGTAGTAGTTATTTAAAGGAATTTTTAAAGATGGTTCATGTACATTCTTTTCCAGTAACATTTTGTTATCAGTAAAAAAATCCAAATCATTTCGATTGAGGCTCTGATAAAATATATTTCCAATTAGAATTTGTTTTAAAAAACTCTCTGTATGATTTTCTGATAAAGAACTTATTAATGTGGAAATATATTCATCCTTTGAAAGTGTCGTGTCTTTTATAGTTCTTTGGGCAAAACTTCCGGTATAGGCGTTTATTAACTCATAAACTTTAGTGTTAAAAATTGAGTCCGATAAACTCTCTTCAATATTTTCAAGAAAGTTGTAATAATCATTAGGTATATCTAAATCTTCATATTTTATTTTGCTCTTGTAAGCCAGGTAATGAGGAAAAGTCAATAATGACTTTTGGTAAGCAGTATTTATGTAGTCTTTTGTCCATTTAACAATTAATTGTGATGGATTTGTTTCTTTAATAAATTCTTGTCTTTTTTGTTCAGCAACTGTTTTAACACTGTCGCAGAAATATTTATATGAAGGTGGATTCATTTTTCTGGTTTCTCGGTTTCTAAATTCGAACACAGAATAATTACTGTTTAGATATTTATATAAATCGGTATTTGATTTTCGACCATCCCCGGAAAAATGAACGTTTCCTATATCTTTAAAGTCAATATTTAGATGAATTGAATCTCCCGGTTGTGCAATTATTTTTCCAACTTTGGGGTAGATGTTGATGTCTTGTGTTGCGTACAAATCAAACTCAAATTTAAATGAACCATCACTTTTTATGGAATCTCTAAAGATTGTTTTCTTCCCTCTGAAATCAAGAATATCTAATGTAAACTCTTTTGTATTTGGATAAACTTGCAGATTACTCACATTTCCCGTAACAACTGTCAAGGTAGATTCCTGGTTCTTATTAGATTTTTCAATGCATCCGCCTAATATGATTGATATCAAAAAGACTGGAATAAACTTCTTTATTTTATTCATGTTGGTTTTGTTTCAGAATAGGTTATTATCGATTTATCAAACTTTTTATATCTCTTAAAATCTTTTCTGAGTCAGGACGAGGCGCATCAATGTCTACAATTTCACCATTTTTATCAACCAATAAATAGCGTGGTATACCTGTAATTGAAAACCTGGTTTTTAAAAAATCATTCTGCTCTTTATTTAACAAGATATGGTTTCCTTTAACCTGATATAGTTTTATATTTTTTTCCCATGTTTCTTCTTCCGATCTGCAACAGAAATAAACAAAAGAAACTTTTTCTCCATCAAAAATTTCATGTAAACGTATTGAATGAGGTATTTGTCGTTTACAGGGAACACACCATGTTGCCCAAATATCGATATAAATAACTCTTCCCTTATTATCTGCTATAATTCTCTCCAATAATTTTTCTCCAGACAATGAATTATACTTTTTCAGTTTTGCTTCTTTTGGAATTGGTTTTTCCATTAATAACACATCTTTGTTAGAATTGTCTTTCCAGGTTGACAAAAGTAATTGCCTGATGTAACCATCTTCGAAATAATTGTTTATCAAGGTCATAAACGATGAATTAGGCAATTTGTCGAATTCTTCTTTAGTGATGTTATTATACAAATATGAGGCAGCCAGAAATTCAGCCCATACCCCATTTCTTTGGCTGAAATAGTGATTAAGTTGATTAGTTATTGATTCCAACGAATTAAATTCTTCATTCTTGCAAAGGCTGTCTGCTTTTGCTTTAAAAGGCCTGTTAACATTAAACTGATAGTTATGCAGAAAGAACTGATAGACATCACAAAGTATCGCATTTTTGTTGAATACAACAGAATCGTTGAGAAAAGTAAAGAATTCTCGTCTTTCATCTTCATTTTCTATTTTACTACCTACGCTGATAAGTTCATTGTAAATAGAATATTTAGATCTACAAATTAAAAAATCAGTTAAAATGTCATTCAAAGAATCCTTTTTGGATATATCTTCAATTTTTTCAAATATTTCTTTTTCAAAATTCAGGTATTCTTCTTTTAATTTTTGAGGATTGGAATTTGACGAAATTTTCTTTCTGAATCCACTGTTTTGATAAAAAATCCATTGGTGAAACCTTTTAAAATTCTTTTGAAATTCATTATGCTTTTCATCATAGTTAATGGCTTTGGCTTTAAGCTTGTTTCCATTTTTGTATAAGTCAAATTTTAGAAAAATTGTATCATTTGGGAAAAGGTAGGGGGAAATAAAGAAGTCTCCATAATAGATATACGATATTGTTGGATTATAAAGAGGAATATCAAAAACAAATTTACCGCTACCATCTATTTCCAGGTTATACGTATGCCTGTTGTTTATAGTTATATCATTTACTGACAATTCAATTATTTTAGGAATATCTGTAAATTTATGGTAGTTATTGATCTGCCCAATAATTAACGTTCTTTGCTCAACTTCAGGATAAAAAATTGTTGGATGAGTTTTTTCTGTGTCTTGTTTTTTCTGCGTACAAGACATAATTAAAATTAAGCAGAGGAGCGTTAATGGACCGTTTTTCATAGTAATTATCAGGCTTTTGTGGCTAACAATAATTTTTAGTTTTTTTTCTTACTCAGGTAAAAATGGTACTGACAAACCTAACAAAACAATATGTTGAATTAGTTTAATGTAAACGAAATTATGTTATTTAATTTAATGCCGGTTGTGTTTATTAAATCAGTCATTCAGATTACTTCTTTAGGTATTTCTTCAGAATAATTGTTTTGAATTGAGGATTTTTTTCTGAAATAAACCCAGTTTCTAACATTTCAATTAAACTTGATTATTTTCTGAAAGGCTCCTTTTTTTGTACCCTTTGCGATTTTCTTTGCTGGCTTTGTGTTAAGAGGATTAACCACAAAGTTCACAAAGTTTAAAAATGGATGCCATCCTTCTTTGTTAAAAGTAAGAGGGATGGCATCCGTTATTTCTTTTCTTTTGGATTTAAAAAATGAATACGTTTTTCTTTAATGTAATAATGCACAGATGAGTCTGGAACCATCACCGGCATATTCATGGAATATGAACCATATCCAGCAATCGGCATGTTAAATACCACAAGATTCTCACTTCTTTTAATGGATTTAGGGATAGAATATTTATTGATATCAAATTTTTCAGAATTTTTATGCTTAAATAAAAATGTGTCTGATTTGAATTTGGGCGAAGTAGAAAAATAATCAGTTGAATCATTTTTCAAAAAATCTCCAAATTCTTTTTTCTGAAGTACAGAATTTGATTCCGGGATTTGTGCTCTCAATATTATTGAAGTTCCTAAAATCAGAAAGAGTATGACAATTGTTTTCATTTTTAAAAGGTTAGCATTTTTCGCTACTTGAAAGATACAAAAACTATTCCAGCATTTTTATGCTATTTAAGGATGCCATCCTTCTTTTATGCTACTCAGAGGGATGGCATCCATTGTATGAAGAACTTGTGAAAATTAGTCCAGTAAGACAAATTTAAAATGTAACTTGGCAGTTTTCCCTTTTAACTCAGGAATATCAATTATGGGAAGTTTATGTAATACTTGTTCAGCCGCTGCTGCCATTAAATTACCATTTTTTATACTTAGCTCAGGAATTGCAGTTTTATCTCGATTTGCGATAATTTCAATCTCATTTATTTCAACAACTTCTCCACTTGGTTTTTCAGACACATTGGTAACCTCTCCGTTTCTGTTGATTTTAATGTAAAAATACATATGTAGTTGCGAATTATGTTCATCCCTGGCTTCAGGAGGAAAATAAACTCTTTTACGAATATATTCTCTCAGTTTAAATTCGCTTGTGATGGGTTCGGAATTTTTCGAATTTATTTCAACATCTTCAATTTTCTCTTTAATCTTAAAAGTCAAATTAACAATATCTGAATTATCCAACAATGGGTGAACTTCAATATCCCCAACCAAGGCATTAGATTTAATCAAATTATTAAGCGTTTCTGCTGACTGATTTAATTTAGTTCTGCTAAAAAAATCACCCGACTTTAATTGTAATTTCTTCAAAACTTCATTGGGCAGAACATCCGTATAACCAGTAAAATCAATTTTCCCAACCTTAAATTTATTTCCTTCATAAATGTTAAAATATAAATCAATAATTCCCTTTTTTTGTTCTATCTCAGTAATTGAAATATTAAAAAACAAATATCCATTATCCAAATAAAGATCTGAAACTTCTCCATAAATTCGTTGTTCGATATATTCCTTAGAGTAAATGTTTCCTTTTTCAACACCGAGCAAATCGTTTAATTTATCATCATTAAAAAGTTCATTGTTTTTCCAGGTTAATTTACCAATACGTAGATTTTTTGAAGTTAATTCAACATCTTCAATTTTAAATGAAAAATTTACCAACATAGATTTTCCTTTCAACTCATCTAAATCCACTTGTTTTATTTCTCTCACAACCCTACTAAATTCTTTGCTGAAAATTTCAGCCTTTTCTACTTCACTTATTGTGTTTTTAGGTTTTGCCTCATTTGTTTCGACACGTTTCCCAATTACAACAATTGGCTGATAAATATTGATTTCAGGGACAAATGCATCCCGAGATAAATTGCCATTTTCGTCAATCCGAACCGAAAAACTTAATGTCTTTTCAATGTTCGCGCTTAATGCTTCTTCAGGGAATTTTATCTTTTTGCTTATTAATTCCCTAAATTTCTGTTCTGCTTCAAAAGTTTCGCTTTTCAAAAAAATTTCAATTACCCCATTTTTACCTTTATCCCCATATTTATTTAATGAAGCTTCATCTTTTATAACTGTAATGGATTTAAATTGCTCAGGATTCAGGTGTTCAATTGATTTTGTTTCTACTCCGTCCACAAATAAAAGTGGCCTCTTATTCTTATTCCCATCCAATTCCAACATAATCCCTTTTTCAGTCGTAGGGGTAAAAAATTGATTTTCTGAGCCTTTGATATTGACAGCCCTAAAAGGACCTGAAATTTTCCAGTCCGAACTTTCGCTTGTTCCATTGCCGGTATTTTCTTCAATTCTTTCCTTTTGTTCCGTCTTATATGTATCTAAAGTTACTCCAGCAGAATAGCGATTAATCTCTTTCTCAAATTTCGGGTTTGTACCTTCAGCATAATCTTTAGTCCGAATAAACAAAGTTGAAATATTTGGATATCGCCCAGAATAACGAATTCGTTCAAGTTTGTCAGGATTAATATTCTGTGCCGTTAGTATTTCACAAGAAACTTCACTAAAAAAACCAGGAGCTCTTTGAGCAGCAGGAGCATCTAATATTTCTGACAGATTTAAATGTTGCATTTCTGGAGTATTCGTATTGATTTCATTACCATCGATTACAACTTTGTAAAACTCTGTTTTAGTTCCTTTAATTTCGTTAGTTTGATGATTATTATTAATCAACTCTATTTTTTCAACTTTATTTGAAAGCCCCATCACCAAAACCGACAACAAAGGAAGAATCAGCAATTGTTTAGCAAATGAATATTTGTTTTTGGTTTTCTTTTTCATCATAATGATTCGGCTTTTGATTTGGTTTCCGTTTAAGGCGGTTAAAAAGGGCGCAAGCTCTTTTTTATCGGCTAAAGAAACCATGGCCAATTGATAGGTTTGCGGATTGTGTTTTTGTGCAATTTCATTATCAGTGTAATATTCCAGGTTGTTTTTTATGGCATCTTTAATTAACCATGCAAAGGGATTAAACCACTGAAACAAAAACAGGATTTCAGAAATAAGAATATCGATGGTATGTTTTTCTTTTACATGGATATTTTCATGGTCGACAATAATCTCAAGGTTTGGATGATTTAAAGTTTTACCGGAAAGCACAATTTTGTTAAAAAACGAAAATGGATGAACATCCTTCTTTGTGATGTTAACCTGCTTTTTAAACAGCTCCTGAACCGTACTTTTTCTAACGATTTGAATGGCTTTGAAATGCCCAAAAACCAGTTGGAACAATAAAACAACAAAACCGAGAATATAGATGCCAAACAAATAATGGGTCCACTCTAAAAAAAATTTCTGATTTTGTACAATCCCGGGCAATTGAGTACTTGCGGGAACACCATTAAATTCACCAACTGGAACCGGCTCAACATATTTAATACTTGTAAAAGTAATCAGAGGAATGATAAAACTTATTGCCAGCGAAACAGGCAAGTATAAGCGGTTAAAAACAAAATGTTTCTGATTTTTAAAAAGGACTAAAAATGCCAGGTAAAAAACACCTACCGACAAAGCCACTTTTGAGATATAAATGAGGGGTGCTTCCATTATTCCTGGTCTTTAATCATTTTTACCAATTCCTCCAACTCTTCGGCCGACAATCCTTTTTCTTTTACAAAAAATGCAACCGCACTTTTATACGAATTATCAAAGTAGTCGCTGACTACCTGTTTCATAAACGATTTTCGGTATTCTTCTTTCGACATTAAAGGAAAGTACTGGTAGGTATTTCCGTATTGTTTAAACCCTACAATTCCTTTGTCCTGTAGCAAACGCACCAAAGATGATATGGTATTGTAATGTGGCTTTGGCTCACCATATTCTTCGATGATATCTTTTACAAAAGCCCTTTTTAGTTTCCAGAGGATTTTCATTACCTCCTCTTCTTTTCTGGTTAATTTTTTCATGGCGAGTAAATTTTTGTTTTTGTTTACCCCCCGTTTCATCCTTCAACTTCTTCGAAGTTACCGGCCTCAACTGTCCCCCTTAATTAAGGGGGACAGCTGGAGTCCCGAGTAATCGGGACGAAAGCAGAGGGTATCCATTATAATTACAAAATATTTGAGAACTACTTCACAAACATACAACTGATTTTTCAGTTTTACAACTATTTTTTCAGTTTATTAACTGACTTTTCAGTTAATTTATGTTTACTTTCCAAAAGCTTGCATTAGCAGTGCACAAAAACATGCATTGCTAATGAATATTATCGGAGCGTGAAAAGTTGGCGCTAAGTCCGCTAAGTTGGAAAATGGATGCCATCCTTCTATTTTAAACTCAGAGGGATGGCATCCATTAAACGAAATTTATTTCCAACAAAAAATGCTGCCCTTTCAGACAGCATTCTTGTTAGCCATTTGCCATAGTGTATTATTACATTTCCCCTCCCATATCCATTCCGCCTCCGCCTCCGGGATTTCCTCCACGGTCGTTGGATTTAAAGTTATTGATCTTATAACTTAAAGTAAGCATCACTACACGGGGTTCTCTTTCCCACTTGAATGTGCTGTAAAAGTTTTCGCCAAACGATTCGCGTGAAAACCTTCCTGTTCCAAACGGATCTCTGACACTTAAAGTAGCAGTAAGTTTCTTCTTAAAGAAATCGTGTCGGTACGATACGTCGGAGAAAAACATAGCTTTTGTTTCTCCCTGCACCGAAGTTGATGGCCCACGGTAAAAACCCTGGAATTGCAACCTGGAATTTTGTGTGAATTTAAATGTTGCATTTAACCTCCCATTTATATTGTTGCTCTCACGATTAATCGTATCCCCGTTTAATTCACCGTTGATACGGTAGTGATAAGTTGAAATATTTGCATTTATCATCAGCCATTTTGTTACCTCGACATTTCCCATCAATTCAATTCCGGCTGAAAAGTCTTTGTCAAAATTCTGTTGCTGAAGATAAAAAATACCGTCTTCTCCCAATGTTTCGAAACGTTCTATTTTGTTATGAGTTACCCTGCTAAAAGCCTCAACAGAAACATACGAACGACCAAACCTTCTCATATAACCCAATTCATAAGAATCGGTGTATTCCGGTTTTAATTCCGGATTCCCGATTCTAATTGTATATCGGTTGTAATAATTAGGAACCGGGTCTAAATCTCTTCCTCTCGGCCGGTTAATTCTTCTGCTGTAACTCAACATCAACTCGTTATTTTCACCAATATCGTATGAAAGATGCAATGTTGGGAACAGGTCAAATCGATTTAATAAAAATGATGAATCCACACCGGTTGAATAGATTTCCCGATCAGTAAATTCTCCGCGCAAACCTGCCATAAAGTTAAAATCGCCTAATTTGTTACTATAGGTAGAGTACAGGGCATTCACGTTTCGTTTAAAATCCGTTGTACTCGAAAATAAATCATTATCTATCCAATCTCCGGTTTCCGGGTCATAATCCTGAAAAAGAATATCTTCTATTTCTTTGTCAAAGCGCCCCAGGTAACCTGCTTCCAACCTGCTGTTCTCATTGATTGGCAAAGTGTAGTCTGCTTTTAACCTGAATTCCTGCTCATCCTCTTTTTCTGTTGTGATTGTTCTGGACAAATAGATATCTGAAGGATTAAAATCTTCATCAGACAAATACTCTTCTTCTGATTCCTCATCCGAACCGTCTTCGCTGGAATAAAATGCCATGGCTTCAAGTTTGTGGCCTTCTGTATCAAACTGGTGCATAAAATTCAGGGTGGCACTGTAAAAATCATTATTTCGAGCCGAAGTTTCATCGGTTACCGAATAGATATTGTAAGTATTGGGAATGTTGTATTCATGCATATATCCTTTACCACCTCTGGTACCATTTGAATTTCCAGCTTCTCCCATTATCGAAACGGTAGTTTTATCCGATAGAAAATATTCAAGTCCTGCTTTATAATTAAACCCCCCACGAACAAAATCCCTGTCTCCGTTCATGTCAAAAACAGTGGTTGTATCATTCTGATAAGTTTCCCTGTATACTGACATGTTCCCGTAATTTGTTTCATCCCGCCAATCGGCGCCTATTGTTGCATTCCATTTCTCGGTTCGATAATTCAAGGTAAAATCACCTCTGTATTTATCCCCGGTTCCAATGGAACCATTTACAATACCACTAAAGCCATTCATCGAATTCTTTTTGGTTACCAGGTTAATAATTCCTGAATTTCCATCAGGTTCATATTTAGCTGATGGATTGGTAATGATTTCAATATTGTCCAGTGCTGAAGCAGGTATTTGACGTAAAGCATCGGAACCACTCAAAACACTGGGCCGGCCGTCAATCAGAACAGTAAAGTTGCCGGATCCACGTAAAGTAACATTCCCTTCAATATCAACCTGAACAGAAGGTGCATTAACAAGGGCATCGACAGCACTACCACCGGCTGCGTTAATCACCTGACTAACATTAATTACCTTTTTATCCAGCTCGTATTCAATGGGTGCTTTGTCCGCAATTACATCCACTCCTGCAATTTCTGTTGTTGAAGGGCTTAATTTTATTTCTCCAGTTTCGTGTATTCTGTTTTCCTTGCTAAGACTGACATTGGTAGTCTTTGACTTTTCAAAACCAATAAAATTTGCCTCAAGATAGTAATCACCAAATTGTAATCCTTTAATCTCAAATTCACCGTTAAAATTGGTAATTCCTCCTGTAAATAACATGGAGTCGGGCATAGTATAAATGGCAACATTTGCGTATTCCATAGGTTGCCCGGTAGCCTGATCTATAATTACTCCTTTAATTACTCCTGAGTTCTCATCTGCTATATCTTCAAATAAATTGTACGGCGAAACAGCCCAGACAGGAACTAGTATGATAAGAAAAGTGGCACTTAGTATTATATTTCTAAAAATTTTCATTTTTGTTTCAGTTATGGTTTAATAAAATTAAACACAATAATAAGACACTTTTATCTTTTAATGGTTTAATGCTAAAAATGTTAATGAGTTGTTAACTGGAATATTACAAATGAAAAATCAATAGTCCTGTTTGTATTGAACTATTATTCAACTACTTATAAAGATGACATAAAAATAGGTTATCAATAATAACAAATTGTAATAGATATTTATTATTTAATCTATCAAATAATATGTTTATCTGGCAAAATTGATGGTTTGTCTAAAAAAATCAAAAAGCTTTAAATTAATTTCGGTATTTCAAAGTCTATCTATTAAATTTGATAGATAAGGGAATATTTCAGTATAAATAAAACCGTAATTTATGAACGAACAACAACTACAACCACAACAATCTCCTCCACCGAATTATTTGGTTTTTGCCATTCTGACTACAATTTTTTGTTGTCAGATTCTGGGAATTGTGTCCATAGTGTATGCGGCTCAGGTAAATTCAAAATGGGCTTCAGGAGATTTTAAAGGGGCAGAAGAAGCCAGCAGAAATGCAAAACTATGGGCCTGGATTTCGGCAGGAAGTGGAATTATTATTGCAATTGCCATGACTATGCTTGGTGTATTGGGAATGATTGCAGGTGCAATTTTCGGTGGGTCCGGCTGGTAACGATGCCTGCCACTAACCTCCTGCAAGGGGGAGGTAGATGAAACCAGAAAATGATATTTTTAATGCCTGCCCGATAAATGTAGATCATCATTAGAATGAAGCGAATGATTAATATTGGACTGTTAATTCTTATTTCTGTAATGGCAGTTCTCTTTTTTGTATTAAATCCTGAGGAATATAAGTTATTCCCTAGGTGTATTTTTAACTCAGTTACCGGTTATTATTGTCCGGGTTGTGGTTCGCAAAGAGCAATTCATGATTTGTTGCACTTTAACTTTTTGGGTGTTGTGAACCATAACATTCTATTTATCCCGGCTTTTCTTCTTATTTTTTATCATTACACCTCACCGGTATTAAACAAAATTTTCAACTGGAAACTTCCTAATATTTTCTATTTTAAAAGTACTCCTTGGATTATTTTTGGTATTGTAATCCTTTTTTGGATTATAAGAAATATACACACTTATCCATTTTCGGTTTTAGCACCAAATTAATGTTTCACTTTTAACTGCAGCGATGCACTGAATGACTTTTATTATTTCTGTTTTTCCCCTTCACTTTGAAGCGCAGCAAAATAAAAACTTAAACTGGCAGTGCCATCCAAAGTAGGTTCGTTGGTAGCATAATCTCCGATATCATCGTTGTAAATGGCCTTTCCTTTATTAAAAGCTGCATATTGTTCAGGATTTTTTATTACAATCCCAATTTGCTGTTTATGTCTTTTTGCTTCTATGGGACCATCCATAAGACCACCAGGTGTAGTGCCTCCCAGAACAACTGTATAAGAAGAGTGTGGAAACATTGGGGAATCTAGAACACCCGGCAATCCGCAAATCATGGCTGTTCCCCAAGGGTTACAACCAAAAAGCCAATCTCGCAGGGCTGCTTCCATTTCTTCAAATTTGGAATCGCCGGTTTGATTTTTATACAGCCGTGCCTGTGTAATTACTGCAACAAGTAAATTATTTGAACACCATAAAAACGGTAAGCCATTAAAAAACGGATCGTCCTTTCCTCGTTTACGGAGTAAATTCAAACCTTTTTTGTAAAAATCTGCAAATTCTTCTTTCCCTTCCTCCATCATTAAAAAATGACCAATATTGATAAAGGGGTAAGATTCATAATGTCCGGCAGTGTCATTTTTAATCCAAGGGCTAACCGGTTCCCTTTTACCCCAAAACTCTGCTTCTTTTAAATATTTGTCTTCCCCTGAAATTTGATAAAGCTGAACAGCCGCCAGTTCCATGTCATCAACAAAGTTTTTCTCTTCATAATAATAAGGTGAAACGTTACAGGCAGTTTGTGTATAACCGGTATCAGACAGCGCAAATTCCCATGCATCAAATGCTTTTTGTCTGATGACTTTCGAAAATTCGGGATCTTCTTTTTCAAATAAGCTGGAACCCAGGGCAAATGCTGAAGCAAATTTTCCTGCAATTGAAGAAACTCCGGTTGAAGTATTTTTAAACGCTGCCAGTCCCTGTGGTTTACCGGTAACAAAATAAACCGGACGATATTTACCCAGACCATAATCTGCTTTATCTCCAACCGGCAACCTGAAACCGATGTGATCCCGGTCGTCGGCAATTTGATTATACATTTCATTTTCAGACGGATACATTTTAAGCATCCATTCCAAACCCCATTTTATTTCATCCAAAATATCCGGAATTCCATTGGCCCCGTAATCTCCGTTTTTATTAAAATTATCGCTGTACACTCCGGGATGTTTTTGATAAGCAAACATCATTTGGTAAATGGTGTTTACAGTTGTTGTAGAATACTGTAAATAATCCGTTGCATCGTGCCAACCTCCGACTACGTCAATTTTTTCACCTGTTTTTGATGGGTGGTCTACAATTATTCCATCGTTTTTATGACACGAATCTTTAAGAAAAGGATTATATCCGCATCGTTGCTGACGTAAATAGTTAAGTATAAAATCAGCTGTTCCGTCAAAAACATCCGGACCAATTTTAAATTCGGGAGATTTTATATTTCCAATTTTAATGTAGTAATTCCCTGGTGATTCAAAATCTGAGAAATCCAATCGGCAGGCAGTTTCCATTCCCCACTCTTCTGCATTTTTGGATTCTGTTTTCCCTGTAAAAACAAGCTTATTTGAAATCGAATTAAATAATTCAAACTGATCTGTTTTTTGTTCTTTGTCAGACAAAAACACTGCAACCTTAATTGATTGGGGAAGATAACCCAGTTGGTTTATACGAATAACTTCCGTTGCATTTGTTGTCAATAACAAAAAAAGAAGAGATATAACAGAAAGTATTTTTTTACTTGTCATTAATACATAAGTTTTAATTCAGAAGCTTTAAAGTAGTGATTTAATATTTCCTTGTATGAATAACCCTTTTCGCCCATCACGGCAGCACCAATCTGACAAAGCCCAACACCATGTCCCCAGCCTGCACCGGTTAAAACAATCTTTTGAGGAATTCCGTTTTTGTTATACAGATGGTCAACTACAAATGCCGAACTGTAAAGGTGAGATTCTGAAAGCCATTTTCTGATTTCCAGCTCTTTACCAAGCACTAATTCTTTTTTTGTTCCGGTAATTTTAAGTTTGATAATTCTCGATGAATGCCCCCTTTTAATTGCTTCAAGTTTTACAATCTCACCAAAATCAATTCCGGATTTCACATTAATTAATCCCGAAATCTCTTTTTGAGAATACTCCACTTTCCAACGATAGAAATCAGTAGTAAGCTGGTCAAAATCAGGCAGTACCTGTGAAAGTATTTTTTTGTTATTGGTTTTACAAAAAGCATGAGGTTGATTGCGAATCCAAATTTCCGCCTCATCTTCCTGTCTTAAATCAACACAGGTAGTATCTCCAATTTCAGAATCCACGACTTTGGTAAGGTACCTGTATCGAATTGGTTCCCAGACATTCTCAAAATTTTCTGATATTCCTCCACAACATTTAGAGAATCGCGCATCGCAAATTTTATCTTCAAAAATTAACACTTCTCCAAAAGTATCTTCAACTGCTTTTACTGCATTTTCAGAATATATTTTTGACGTACCCTGGTAACGCTGGCAATGGTCGTCTGCACATACATCAAAATTATGATGGTCTTCACGGTCATACCAGCGAATAATTTCATCCTCAGTTTCAAAAGAAGTCTGATAAATCCCCTCTCCGGATTTTAAGGATTTTGTTTTTTCGATTTGTGCCAGCAACCAACTTCTGGAGATTACAGCATGGGCCTTTAACAGTGCAAACGATGCTGTTGCACTCATCTCTGAAGAGATAACACTTTTTAAATATTCTTCAAGCGGAATAACATTAATCGCCCTGATTTTTCCATCTTCATTGATTAATTTCAGGCCTCCATTAAATCGCTGGTTCTCTTTTTGCTGCCAATGAAAATCAATGCCAATGGTAACTCCTTTTAAAATAAAACCTGAATCAGGATTTTTGGGAATAAACAAAAATTCATTACCGTAAACTTTTTCTCCCTTTTCATATTCAATACAAATTTTTTTGTTTTCAAAAAAAGCACTGTAATTTCCTGGTTGAAACAGTTTGTCTTTTTGCAGCAAATACACATTTTCAAAAGAAAAAGAAAGCTTTTCTTCTGACATTATTCCAACTTGTATTTCAGGTTGTTTTTTCATTTTTTCTCGCAAAGACGCTAAGTCGCAAATATTTTTGTTTAATTAATTTGAAGTCTTTTTCGTAATCAGCGCTCCCTTTAGGGTTGGGGTAACGCTGATGGGTTTACAAATCTATTTCATTTTCTATTTTATTAATCTCTGTTTGAATTTAATATCTCTTTGTTTGAAAATCGAACATCTTTTAATCCCAAATTAACAAGTTCTGCTGTTCGCCCATCATCATATTCTTTTTGTTCTTTGTTCAAGTGATAACCACCATCAATCTCTATCACAAGTTTCAATGGATGACAGTAAAAATCAACAATAAAAATATCAACAGGGTGTTGTCTTCTGAATTTATATTTAAATACTTTTTTGTTCTTTAATTTTTCCCAAATAACATTTTCAGCTTCAGTCATATTCTCTCTTAAATCAGCTGCTTTGTCAAATATTTCAGGTTTGGCGCCATAAAACATGGAAACATTATCACTAACTACCATACTCCATTTTATTAGAGTTACTATATTCTTTCTTTAATACCGCAATTCTTTTTCTCTTGTCGCCCCAACCCTAAAGGGTGCAAGAAAAAAAGAATTACTACAATTGTTGTATTTCAACAATTTAGCAGTATTGTAATCAGCGCTCCCTTTAGGGTTGGGGTTACGCTGATGGGCAAACTATTTCAAGACATTCTTCAAAGTTAAAACCAGTTTTTTAAAATTCCGCTTGTCAAATGAAACCTCTTTATAAATCTCCTCAATTTCCTTTTTTGTTATTTTTTTAAAATCCTCCTCTCTTGGAAGTACTAAAATTCCTCCCATCTCTACTGATGCAGGACTTGTTAAAATTTGTCTGTCATCATTGCTGAAAAAAATGGAAGGGCGTTGTTTACTTCTTGGAAAAACAATAACCCGCCATAGATTTATTTCGAATGTGCACAAAATATTTAGCATCGGTTCATTGTTGGGTTCATCACTCAAAGCACGACAAATAATGTGAAATATCTTTTCAATTTCATTTTTGTTATCTGAGACAATATTTACAAAATTCCTAAAATAATTTTCCACAGCAAGAATTCTTGTTTTATCCTTTTGAAACAGAGTTTCAGAATGATGTTTTTCCAGATTTTCAAACTCATTTTCTATGGGCAATGAATTTTTAATTATCGCCTGAAAATGAAAATGATCGGGTGCCGATGCTCCTGTTTTTGGTCCGTTATAAAAAACAGTAAAATCGCTTAAGGCCTTGCCAAGTTCCAGCATATCACCAAAATATTTCTTTATTTCCTGCTTAAAATGGTCTTTGTGCGAAATTGTAAGATGAACAGGAAAAATTGGATAAGGATTCGCCAAAATCAAATACTTATTAAGAAATACCAGGCCGCTTTGTTCTTCAGGTAAATTATCAAGGCATAAAAAACAGGGCCGTTTAGCTATACTTTTTGCATCAGTTTTTGCTGCCGAAGACTTGATTCTTTCTGAATTAAATTGCGTCTGAATATGAAAATGTCCAAAATCAAAAGTTTTGGTTTGAATAGAATTTAACGCATCAAAATTCTTCTTTGCCAGTTGCCAGTTTTTTTTCTGATGCTCAACAATAGTAATGGACTGCTCATTCAAATTTTCTACAGAGCCAAATTTTTCAAGCTCTTTTAAATCAACCTGTTTATTCTCAATCATTGAAAATCACTTTTGATTATCAGACTTCAACTTCGCTCAGCCTGACTGTCACCGTGAGCGCCTGCCTGACCTGTAGGCAGGGAGCCGAACTGTATATTAACTAATCATAATCTTGCCCCACCAACAACTTTGTTTTTCAAAATTCTTGCTTTAATTTCGATTGTTCTAATGCGATCTTTATAGATATTATGTGCATTCTGTTTTGCGATATCCAAAGCGGCATCCGAATTATCTTCCCATCGTCTGCAAAGATATACTGGTTCGTAGATACGACCAATTTTATAATCTCTGGAAATTGCCAGCCCAACGGCATAATCTTCACCATAACTTACATTGGGCACTCTGATTCTGCGGAGTACCGGTGTATAAAATGCCCTCGGAGCACCTAATCCATTTATTCGCAAAGCATTATTTGGCCCGTTATCCGGAGTCCATTCCTTGTGATCGATAATACCCGGTGGAATTTCTTCCAAATCAAAATTGGTCATTTGGTAGCTACCAATTACCATCGCACATTTTTCTTCGTAAAACTTATCGATTATTTTTTGCAAAGCGTTTTCTGAAGCATATAAATCATCGCTATCCAGTTGAACCGCAAATCTGCCACAATCTTTATTAAAAACACCTTCGTTCCAGCAACCTCCTATACCCAAATCTTTTCGATCAGGAATAATATGAATGATTTTACCTTCGTTTGAATAATCTGACAAAATCTCCGAAGTTCCGTCTGTAGAATGATTGTCTGCAACAATAATGTTAAATTCAAAATTTGTTTTTTGAACCAAAACCGAATCAAGCGCATCTTTGATCGTTTTAACTCTGTTTCTAACCGGAATTATTACTGAAGCTTCAACCGGAAATTTCTCCTCAGTAAAATCCACTTCATTAACTGGTGGTTTCAGACGTGCATCAATCTTTCCCAAATGTGAGGTACAAACAACTTCCATTTCAATTTGTTTTTCCCTTTGGTTTTTACTTACATAATCAAATTGTTTTTCACTGGATTCTCTGGTATCTGTTTCAATTTTTGTAAATAAAAATTCCGGAATTCGCAGCATCTCTCCCACTCGAGAAGCCAACAGACGCAATGCATAAAATCCTGCGTATTTAAACTCCTTTTCTCTAAATGATTGTAGCACATCCCTTCGTATCAATTGCACCGGTCCAAAATTAAAATCATCGCGTAAACTTCCCTGCTGATAATCTATAACTGGATGGCTTAAAACTTTCCCTTCTTTTTCTTCAATATAGTCGGAATATATCATTGCGGCATTAGTGTTTAATGCCACTTGCAACATTCTTTCCAATGCAAACTGTGCCGTTTTTAATTTCTGATTTTGAAGAGAAATTAAAGCAAAATCAGACATGCAATTTTTGGCAATAATTTTTATTGTTTTTGTTGAATGTAAATGTACTACTTCAAGATTTGTTGAGCCAGGCAGTTTTTCTTTTCTCTGAGACAAAACAAATACCTTATTAACTATATCAGAATTAAGCAGTTCATCCACAATGTTTTGTGTTTCTTTCTTATTTGAAAAGGTTACAAAACAATCTATCTTTTTACTCATATAAAGCTTCGTTTTAAAAAAACAAAGGTAAAAAATTGGAGACGGCTTGTAAGACTAAACCAGTAATTGTCTGTTAAGAATTTAATTTTTCATTTACCGAATATTAAGTGAATAAATTATATTTACATCAACTAACTAACTTATGGCTTTTTATGACCGGGCAAAATCGAACTCGTAAAAATGCTTCCGAACTATTATTGGAACATGCGTTTAAACAATTGCATGCCCCACTTTATTTTTATGCCCTGAAATTTATCGATAACAAGGAAGCTGCCCGCGATTTAGTTCAGGATGCCTTCCTGAGTATTTTAAACAACAATAAAGAAATAGAGAATCTGCAGGCATATTTATATCGTGCTGTCAGGAACAATTGTCTGAATTATATAAAACATATCCAGGTAAAAAGCGAATTTGAGAAAAAACAACTGGAAAAAATAAACAGGGAAATTCAGTTTTATGATTCACATTTAACCCTGGTAGAAAAAGAGCTACAGGAAAAACTGGATAATATAATTGAGTCACTTCCTGAGAAATACAAATTACCATTTAAAATGAGTCGCTTCGAGGGATTAAAAAACAGTGAAATTGCCCAAAAGTTAAAGGTACCGGTTCGAACCATTGAAACCCAAATTTACAGGGCCCTGAAGATACTACGTGAAAAACTATAAATCAATTACTTACGACAATTAAAAAAATTGTTCTAAAAAAATGTCATCTTTTGTGACGTAGTTTTATGCAATCGATTGTCTTAATAAAAACGACAACCGAAAATGCAAATCGAAGAACTCTACATAAGCCTGATTGTAAGGTATCTTAAAAAAGAAATTTCAGAAGAGGAAAAACAGGAACTTTTTAAATGGATTTATTTAAATCATGAAAATGAAAAGTTTTTCTATCACATTAAAGATATCTGGGAAACTGCAGGCTACAATCAAATTTCCAAATCTGCCGAGACAGATAATGAATGGGAAAAACTTGCTTTAAAAGCAATTCGGAAAGAATCAATCCATTTTGTAAACGGTAAAAACTCAGTAAGAAAACTTTATAAAGCAATTCAGATTGCAGCACTGGTTATCGTAACCTTTGGTATCGGATTTTTGGTCAAAATGTATTTACCGGAAAAAGTTGAATATTCCAGTGTAACTGTTCCTTACGGCGCTAAAACAGAATTACAGTTAAGTGACGGGAGCACTGTTTGGGTAAATTCAGGATCGACACTAAAATATCCGACCAGGTTAAATAACAAAGAGGTCGATTTGATGCTGGAGGGAGAAGCATTTTTTGACATAACAAAAAACAACAAACGAAAATTAAATGTAAAAACCTCTACAATTAACATTCAGGTACATGGTACTACATTTAACGTAAAATCCTATCCCGACGAAGATGTGGTGGAAACAACACTCCTGGAAGGTTCTATCTCAATCACAGGTAAAGTTGGAAACCGTGTTATTTCGAGTCCGATTTATCTAAAACCCAACGAACAGGCCACTTTAACTAAAAGTGAAAACAGGCTTAGTGTAGGGGATAACTCTGTAAGCAGCGACTTAAATGCTGAATCAGAGGATTCTGAAAATGTAAAAAGATCCATACCCTTGATTCAACCTACACTTAAAATTACGGAGGGAATAGATCCCGAGGAGTTTGTTATGTGGAAATATAATGTGCTGGTATTTAAAAATGAACGTTTTGAAGACCTGTCTAAAAAAATGGAACGCTGGTATAATGTAAAAATTACCATTAACAACGAAGACCTGAAAAGCTCACGTTATACCGGAACATTTGAAAAGGAGACTATAGAACAGGCTTTAAAAGCACTTAGTTTGTCTCTGCCCTTCAAATATAAAATCGATAAAAACCAAATCACTATACTAAAAAAATAAATTACAAAAATTACAAACTATCAAACTAAAACTTATTTGCCTATGAATTAAACATCTCTTGTAAAAAATGAACCGGGAAATGCGCCAACATTCCCCGATTCTGATTCTTTTATCCGCTTGCCGGCGGACAAATAACTTATTTATTAATTATAAGCACGTTAAAACTATGAAAAAAAACTATGAATGTATGGGCTTTAATTTAAAAAGAAGCCTATTTAAACTATTAATAGCTATGAAATTTACGCTGCTATTGTTTTTACTAACTACAGCCCAGGTATTTGGAACAGCTTATTCTCAAAGTACCAGGCTTTCTGTAAACCTTCAAAACGCTTCTACAGTAGACATTTTCGAGACTATTGAAGATCAAAGCGAATTCAAATTTTTATATAACAACGATTTGCTTGACAATAAAACTCACCACAATGTGAATTTTAGTGAGCAGACAGTAGAAGAAATTCTGGATGTTGTTTTAAATGAAACCGGAAATAAGTATGTAGTACTCGAAAATAATCTGATAGTTATTTCTCCAGCTGAAGATGCCAATCAGCAGGGAACAATCAGTGGAAAAGTAACCGACGAAGATGGCGAACCTTTAATGGGAGCCACTGTGGTAATAAAAGGAACAACGAATGGGGCAGTATCTGGTGCCGACGGAACATATGCCATTGGTAATGTTCCTGAAGGAGATGTTGTTTTAATTGTATCTTTTATTGGTTACATGCAACAGGAAATAACTGCAGTTGGCGGAGTTGCTGACATTGTTTTAAAAGAAGACATTGTTGGCCTTGACGAAGTAGTGGTTGTGGGTTATGGTTCTGTAAAAAAGAGCGATTTAACCGGTTCTGTTTCTCAGGTTAAATCCGAAGATTTGGTTGCTTTCCCTTCGCTAAGCGTTTCTGAAGCACTTCAGGGAAGAGCAGCAGGTGTTCAGGTTCAGGCAAATAACGGTGAACCGGGATCTTCAATGAAAGTAAGAATTCGTGGAGGAACATCCATCAATTCTTCATCAGATCCTCTGTATGTAGTAGATGGATTCCCCGGTGGTGTATTACCTCCTCCTGAAGATATTGAATCAATAGAAGTGTTAAAGGATGCATCGGCAACTGCAATTTATGGTTCCCGTGGTGCAAATGGTGTAATAATGGTTACAACCAAACGGGGTACTACCGGAAAAACCAAAATTGAATTAAATGCTTCTTATTCGGTACAAAACGAGATTAACAGAATTGACTTACTGGATAAAGACCAGTTTACGGATTATGTGACTGAAGTAGATCCAAATATTCTGGACGGTACTTTGATTGGTCCCGGAACTGACTGGCAGGAAGAAGTTTTCCGTACAGGTGGCATTCAAAACTACCAGCTATCTTTTAGTGGTGGTACTGAAGACGTTAAGTATTACTTGTCAGGTATTGTTTACGACCAAAAAGGTGTAATCATCAACTCTAACTATAAACGTTATTCTATTACAAGTAATATTGACCTTAAAGCGAGCGAAAAATTTAATATCGGTTTAAATATGTTTGCCCGCCGTACCATACAAGATGGTGTACGCACACAGGAGGGAAGTTCCGGTACAACTGGTTCAGGAATTATTTCTGCAGTTACAACAGGTGAACCAACTTTGCCGGTTTATGATGAAGATGGTAATTATGCAATTTCATGGTTAGGTGACCCAAATGACAATCCGGTTGCCATTGCCAACGAAAGAGCCAATGAGCAGGTTCAGGACAGAATTCAAACCAATTTCTTTGGTGAATATGCTTTTATTCCGGAATTAAAACTTCGGGTTACTCTTGGAGCAAATATCAACAATGCCAGAACCGGAAATTATGTTTCTACAAAATTAAATGCCGGTAAAAACGTTGGTGGCGATGGAAGTGTTTCAGGAAGTAAATACACTGCATTAATAAATGAAAATTACCTGACATATGCTAAAGATTTTGGGGATCATGATTTATCAGTTATGGGTGGTTATTCTTACCAGTCAACCAGAAGTGAAAGTTGGAGTGGACGTGGTCAAACCTTTTTAACAGATGCTTTCCTTTGGTGGGATTTGGATGGTTCATCCAACTGGTTAAGTCCGGCTTCAGGTTTGGTGGAAACTGAATTGGCATCATTCTACGGAAGGGCAATTTATAAATTATTCGACAGATATCTTTTTACCATTAATGCACGTTACGATGGTTCTTCGCGTTTTGCAAAGAATCAAAAATGGGCCTTCTTCCCATCGGGTGCTTTTGCATGGAATATTGCAGATGAATCCTTTATGGATGGATTGGAAACCCTTAGTCAGTTAAAGCTTCGTACCAGCTATGGATTAACAGGAAACCAGGCAATTGGCCCATATCAGTCGCTTGCAAAATTTGGAACTGTACATTCGATTCAAAATACTGCAGTGGTAAATGCTGTGCGTCCAACTGCTGTGGCAAACGATAATTTAACCTGGGAAACCACTGCTCAACTGGATATTGGTGTAGATGTAGGTCTTTTCGACCAAAGGATTTATTTGGTTGCTGACTATTATCAACAAAAAACTACCGACCTCCTTTTTAGCTTGCCATTACCCGAATATTCAGGTTATTCATCGATGTTAAAAAATATTGGTAGCATCGAAAACAAAGGATTTGAATTTACACTTTCCACAGTAAACCTTGATGGAGAATTCAGATGGACTTCTGATTTGAATTTTTCTACCAACAAAAATAAAGTTTTGGAATTACCCGATGGAAATGACGTATTTTACGGCACTTATCCCGGCCATATGGTAGGTATACAATCCACCAATGTACTGCGTGAAGGACAACCTGTAGGAGCCTTCTACGGATACGTTTATGATGGTGTTTATCAGGAAGGAGAAACCATTTTAGAAGGTAACTTTGACCAGTTTGCCGGAGGTGAAAAATACAAAGACATTGATGGTATAAAAGACGATAATGGAGATTTAACCGGACAACCGGACGGAAAATTAAGCGGAGACGACCGTACAATTATTGGTGATCCAAATCCTGATTTTATCTGGGGATTCAATAATACTTTTTCATACAAAGGATTCGATTTGAATATTTTTCTGATTGGATCTCAAGGAAACGATTTATACAGTTATACTCTAATGGAACTGGAAACCTTAAGAGGAATCTCCAATTCCACAACAGAAGCTTTGAATCGCTGGAAACCGGGCAATACTGATACAGATATACCAAAAGCAAGTCTTGATCGTGGCTATCACTCATCTTCACGTTGGGTTTTTGATGGCAGTTATTTAAGAATAAAAAATATTGCATTGGGTTATAATCTGCCTACTTCAGCAGTAAGCAAAATTGGCCTGAGTAATGTTCGCATTTATGTAAGTGGACAAAACCTGTTGACAGCTACCAAATACCGTGGATATGATCCGGAAGTGAATTATAGATCGGGTGGCGGAGCCTCCGGCAACCTCAATGCCGGATTGGATTACGGAAGTTATCCGAATGCGAAGTCTTACACCATGGGACTAAAAATTACATTCTAAGAATCTTTAAAATTTAGAAAAATGAATAAAATAAAAATATTTTCAATTTTATTGATCGTATTGGGCACTTTTGCCTGTACAGATTTAACTGAAGAACCCGTTGGTGTTCTGGCTCCTGAGGGATTTTTTAAAACTCCCGCCGATGTGGAAGCTGCGTTATTTGGAGCTTACGGACATATGGCTTCGGAAAGATACTGGGGAAGAAAATTTTCATTAACCTTAATGCTTCGAAGCGATATGGTTGATATTGGAAATCGCGGAACACCTTCCCGTCGACGCCATATTAACGATTTTCAAAGCGATGCTTTTAATGGAATGACAACCGCATTTTGGCCCAATTCATACCAAAATATCAGTGCTGCAAATGCAGCAATTGCGGGTGCCGAAAGTCTGGAAAATATTGATGAAGAAACCAGAAATGCTCTGATTGCTGAAGCCCGTTTTGTAAGGGCATTTCTTTACTTTAATCTGGTACGACTATTTGGCGACATTCCATACATTGGAGAAGCTGTTACTGACCCTGAATCTTTAAATAGTATATCAAAAACACCCAAAGCTGAAGTTTATACCAATATCAAGGATGATCTGGAGTTTGCAAAACAACATCTTCCTATAACACAAGGTTCCAATGCCAGACCTAAGAAAGCATCAGCTTATGCCATGTTAGCAGATGTACATTTAACTCTTGAAGAGTGGCAAAATGCCTATGATAATGCAAAATGGGTAATTCAAAATGCAGGAGCAAGTGACATTGCCCTGGAACAAGATTACCAGGTTTTGTTTGATGCATCAAAACACGACGGACAAAAAGAACACCTTTGGGTAATTGATTTTATGGGCCAGGTAAATGGTGGTGGCGGTGATGGCGACGATTTGTTAGGTCCATTAACCGGAGTACGCGGAACCGATATGCAAGGATGGGGTGTTGGAGTTCCTTCCATGGCAGTTTATGAAACCTGGGATGACAGAGATTACAGAAAAAGTGTAGCAATGCTTGATGAAGCATTAAAAGATGGTGTAATGATACCATACACTGAATTCTCAAATGAGAAACGTCCCCATATTGCAAAATTCACCCGATTCCCGGGAGTGGCTGACCAGAATAACCGTTACACAGACCATAACTATGCTATCTATCGTTATGCTGATGTATTATTAATGGCAGCTGAAGCTGGAAACGAGGTAGGTGTTTCAATGTCTGAATTGGAAGGTTACGTTAACCAGGTGAGAGAGCGTGCGCGCTGGACACCTGACGGACCCAATGATTTCCCGGAAAATGTTTCAGGACTTTCAAAAGATGCTTTCAGAGATATGGTGCTGGAAGAAAGGAGACTGGAGCTTTCGTTTGAAGCAAAGCGCTGGTGGGATATCAGCCGCAGAAAACTCGGAAACGAAGTATTCAAAGGACCAAACTCGCTTGAGCCTCATGACAATTTTAACGACAATCAATACCTGTTGGCTTTACCACAGGATGAGTTAGATAGAAATCCAAACTTATTACCTCAAAATCCGGGGTATAATTAGTTTAGTTAGTTTGTAACTTAAAAGCTTTCCGTCGAAAGACGGAGGGCTTTTTTTATTATATTCACCTGTATTCTTTACAAATCATGAAACGATATTTTTTAAATTCAGTGCTTTTACTTCTTGTCATTGTTCCGTTATTTACCCTTGCTCAGGAAGTAAAGCGACCTGAGATGTGGGGAATTGCAAAAATGACTTTTTTAGTCAGCGATTTTGATTTGGCCCGGGAATATTATGGGAGATTTTTAGGTTTTGATGAGGCTTTTTCTTACGATTCTGAATTAGGAAAAGTTATCTCTTTTAAAATTAATGACCGACAGTTTTTGGAGTTTATCGAGGATAAGGAGGCAAAAAACAAAGGACGTTTGGTTTCCTATTCAATAGAGACAGAAGAAGTGGAACAAATGCGATTATTCCTTGAGCAACAGAAAATCAAAGTCCCTGATAAAATCTCCATCGATGGAGCAGGCAACGAAGTAATACTGATTGACGATAATTCCGGTGTGCCTGTGGAATTTATCAATCTTACGGAAAATTCTTTACACAGAAAATCAAAAGGGTTATACCTTTCTGAAAACAGAATTTCAACAAGAATACACCACGTTGGAATCTATTGCAGGGAAGTCGTTGATAATGATTCATTTTACGCCGGAGTGCTGGGATTTAAAGAATTATGGAGATACCCTGAAAGTCACAACGAAAAAGTAATGATGAATTACTACCAGATTCCCAACTGTGTGGAAAACATTGAACATTACCCTGCGAATGACATTAATTTTTCCCACCCATGCTTTTTAGTTGAGGATATGCAGGAAACCATTTATACTTTAAAAGAACGCAGAGGTGAGAACAAATTGGCAAAGCCAATGGTTGGTAAAGGTAAACGTTGGCTACTCAATATTAAAAACGATGATGGTACCAAAGTTGAATTTACTGAAGCACACACCATTAGATAATTTGAAATTTAAAATTTACTAATAATGAAAAAATCTAATCTTAACAGAAGGACATTTGTAAAAAGAACAATTGGTGCAGGTGTAGTATTAGCAGCAGCACCCATGTATTTCTCATGCAATCCTTATAAATCGAAAGGTTTACCAACTGCATTATTGGGCAATACCGGAGTTGAAGTACCCAAAATTGCCTTTGGTTTAGGAAGCCGTTGGTGCACAATAGATTCGGAAGATGAAGCTTTGGAGTTGCTGACTTTTGCACTGGATAACGGTTTATATTATTGGGATACTGCCCATAGTTATGTAAATAGAAATAATGGTGTGGTAAGTGAGGAACGAATAGGTAAGATTTTAAAAACAAGAAGAAGCGAAGTATTTCTATCCACTAAAATAAGTACCCGGGATCCCGATGAAGCCATGCGCAATATTGAACTTAGCCTGAAAAGACTTCAAACCGATAAACTTGATATTCTGAAAATTCATTCCATCAATTCTGAAGAAGACAATAAACTTATTAGTAAAAAAGGAGGCCTGATTGAAATCGTTCAAAAAATGAAAGAGCAGGGTGTTACACGCTTTGTTGGATTTTCAGGCCATGGAAATGCTGAAGCAATGAAATCTATGGCTGATCGAGGCGATTTCGATACCATGCTGATTGCAATGAACCACTGGGGTAATCACGAAAACGACAGAAAAAATATTACCATCCCGGCAGCATTAAATAAAGGAATGGGAGTAATGTTAATGAAAGCCGTTCGGCCAAAAGACCAAAATCCGGACTATGATGGAAGTGAACTTGTACGATTTGCCCTTTCCTTAAATGGCCCTGCCGGATTAACTGTGGGAATGGAAAGCAAAGAAGTTCTTCAGAAAAACCTTGATTTATTGCGTAATTTTAAACCTATGACGGAAGAAGAAAAAACCAAAATGGCTGCTTCTCTGTCTCCATTTTTCGACCATAAAAATCTGGAGTGGATGCTTCCTTCATACGAAGATGGAAACTGGGCATAATAAGCACCGTGTAATTTCTTAAAACCTAAACTGCTAATGAAGAAGTATTTGATTACATTCTTATTTTCAATATTAGTTATAATTACTTTTTCGCAAAGCCAACTAATTCTTAAAACAGGTTTCGAAGAAAATACATTTTTAAAGGTTTCCGGTAAAGGACATCAATTTTTTGGATACGACAAATCCACAAATTTTTCTTGGGAGAATATCGAGTTGAACGGTAGACTAAAATTTTTCTACCTGGCCGGAGATGAACCCGGTAACTTTGTCGAAACAACAATTGACAAAGTAGTTGGAAGAAAAGATAAACCTACATCGGCAATTTATATGTCGGTTAAAATGGATTTTCCTTACGATAAATTTGGGAATGTCACCCGCAACGAATTGTCATATTTCCCTGACTCAGCATTAACAGAAGGTTATGTTGCGGTTTGGATAAAATTACAGGATGATTTCCTGGAAAAAGCACCCAAAACCAAAGCAAGCAAACAACTCGATTATTACCAGCTTGATTCGTGGAGAATGTTGATGGAAATTAAGGAACCCAACTCAGGAATCAGTAAAAAGGGTCGCGGCACAAATAATTACAGAATTTCGTTTTTTATAGCACGCGATTCCACCACCAATAAAATGTACTGGCTGCTAAGGGCAGAAAGTCCGCAGCCTGTTCGTAAAATCGATTGGGAGATCGAAAATAAGATGGTTGAAGTTCCCATTGGCGAGTGGTTTAAAATGGAGGCCTATTTCAAAAAAGACAAGAAAAATGGACGAGTCTGGTGGGCTGTAAATAATCAGCAAGTTGCAAACTATGAAGGGCGTACAGAACATCCTGACAATCCAATGCCGGTAAAATTCTGGTCTTTTGTAAAATTGTATCAGGATGAGAAGTGGTTTGAAAATGGCCCGGTTTTCCAATGGATTGATGATTTAGAGTTTTGGACTGGTTTTCCACCCAGTCATCCACAAGTAAATTAGTATTTTATGAAACTTTTAGGAATATTTTTTCTATGCCTGTGCCTTTTTTCATGTAAAAATGAATCGGTTACTTTTACTGAAACCTTTGATTATTCCGATGGAGAAATCCCTGAAAACTTTTGGAGCGAAGGTTGCCGTGCCAGCATAAAAAATGAGCAGCTTTATGTAAATGCTGATACACAAAATCCTCAACAATCAACGGTTTGGTTGAATAAAAATCTTTCAGGAAATATCAGTATTGAATTTGATGTACATGTGATAGCCTCACAAGACACAGCGAATAACATTAACTGTTTTTTCATGTACGCTCATCCTGATGAAAATTTATCGCTGCAATCTACAACAAACAAAAGGGCAGACGCCAGATATGGCTTATATCACAAACTAAACGGATATATTATTACTTATCTGGCCAATGGAAATGAAGAAAAAGCAAGGTTTCGGTTTCGTAAAAATCCAGGATTTAACCTACTGAAGGAAAAGTTTGATTACGAATGTCGTTCTGGCAAAACTTATCACATAAAAATTATTAAAAACGAAAATAATATCCAGTATTGGGTTGATGGAATCCAAATAATTGATTTTTTTGAAGAAAACAACCATGGATTAAATGAAGGGTTTTTTGCTTTCAGAACCTGGCACACTGAATTATGGTGGGATAACCTAACAATTAAAACTCTAAATTAGTTATGAAGTATATTTTTTTAGCATTCGCCACTCTTTTTGTAATTGCATGTCAAGACAAACATAAAACAGTAAAAACATTCGATATTCATGAAATTGTATTTCATACTCAAAACGAATATTCAAATCCTTACACTGAAGTTGAAATGGGTGTTGTATTAAGCGGCCCTGAATTTTCGAAAAAGATTTATGGTTTTTGGAACGGTGGAAACGAATTTGTAGTTCGCGTGGCTGCATCCAAACCCGGAGATTGGTCGTGGGAAAGTTTTTCGAATCAGGAGGATGCTGGATTAAACAACAAAAAAGGAAGTTTTTCAGCCATTAGCTGGACTGATGAAGAGCTAATTACCAATCCCAACAGAAGAGGTTTTATTCGCTCTACATCTAATGGCCGTGCATTGGAATATGCCGATGGAACACCATTTTTTATGCTGGGCGATACATGGTGGGCAGCATCCACATGGAGATTTCCTCTAACCGGCGAAGAAGCGGACGAGAATTACATTCCCAATGAAAATATCACTTTTGAAAATGCGCTTCATTTCAGAAAAAAACAGGGCTACAATTGCATTGCATTGATTGCTGCTTTTCCCAACTGGTACGATGACAAATTTCCTCCGGCTTACATCAATTCCGACTCTGTAGGTGTAAGACAGGCCTGGGAAAAAAATGGTGGATTAACTGCTAAATCTATGCACGATGAAAACGGGAATATGCCTTTTGAACGCTGGGAAGAAAAAGAAATTATAGCCGATTACGACCGTATAAATCCTGAATATTTTAAAAGTCTCGACAAAAAACTTAAATACTTAAATGAGCAGGGTTTTATAGCTTTTTTGGAAACTGTTCGTCGCGACCATGGTCCTTCGTGGAAGAAGTATTTCGATTTTCAGGAATCTTACACTCGCTATGTACAATATATTGTGGCCCGTTACGGAGCCTTTAATCTAATTTTTAGCGGTATTCATCTTGACTGGATTAACGAAGATTTTTGTCTCCCGTCCAAAGATTTTAATGAAGTTTTAACCAATCATCATAAGAAATACGGTGGAATGCCGTATGGACAACCCCACACAATTCTTATTGATGGTTCAACATACACCCAATTTGGACACGGAAATGAAGCTCCCTGGTTAACGATGCATTCGGTGGGTAACGTACCCCGAAACCATGGATTTTATCCCATGATGGAAGAGCTTTTTGATTTAAATCCAGCGTACCCGGTAGCTAATCTTGAACCTTATTATCCGGGTTGGGACAATGTATTTCACAATACTGTGGCAGGAGAGCGCCCGGTTCCGGGCTCTGAAAGAGACAACTATTTCGGACGTACCCAAATGTATGGAAGTGTATTGTCAGGTGGTTTGGCCGGACATATTTACGGAACAGGAGCCTATTGCGGAAGTGTTGCCAGCGAGCCCAAAAATGAAGGTGAACGACCTTATATCTGGGAAGGATTGAATTACATTGCAGGAGCTCAATTGCCCTTTCTGGCAGATTTTATTCTTTCTGAAGGTATGGATTATCAAAATTGTAAACCGGCACGAGAAAAACTAATGCCACACAAAAGTAAAGGTGCGCCCGAAGAAGGACTGGATGGTTGGGCATATATGCTTCTAAAACCGGAAAAAGATTTGGCATTTGTTTATTTTGAAAATAAATGCGAAATAGCCGAAGTAAGCGGATTATTAGAAAATCAGACTTATAAAGTTAGTTGGTTCGATCCGATAGATGGAGAATGGTTGGACCAACTTGAAATTAATTCTGATGAAAATGGAACTCTTAAACTTAGTAAATTTCCATCCGGGAAAATTGTTTCAACCCGCGATTGGGCTGTTAAAATCAAACTTTAATGAAACAAATTAAAAGCATATTTTGGATAGTTCTTTTTCTGAGTTTTGTTTCCTGCACCGAAAAAGAAACACCACAAGTTGAAAAAATAATTTTTGACACCGACATGGGCTCAGACTGTGATGATGTGGGCGCCCTCGCTCTGTTACATGTTTATGCCGACCAGGGCAAAGTCGAAATCCTGGGATGCATTTACAGTTCAGGAAAAGTACCTTATGGTGTTGGAGTTATCGATGCCATCAATACTTATTTTGGACGACCAGATCTTCCTATTGGTGCCGACTATGACACGATAATTGGTGACCCGGTGGATAAAATGAATGCAGCAGTTTTGGCCAATCAAACGGAGCTTTTTGGTCATGATAAAATTCAGACTTCCGATGTGTCGCAACAAACCAAACTAAACCGAAAAATTTTAGCTGTACAAGCTGATAACAGTGTTACCTACCTTACAGTGGGACACACCAATGCGCTTTATGAATTGTTGATTTCGGAACCCGATGAAATTTCGCCCTTAACAGGAAAAGAACTCATTCAGCAAAAAGTAAAACATTGGGTGGCTATGGGTGCTCTTAAAGCTAACAATGCAGAAGGATATTATGCCAAAGACTGGAATTTTTTCTTTAATGGAACAGCACATTCAACAGAATACTTGCTGGATAATTTTCCAAAACCTGCCAGTTTTATTGCTACCGGTTCAGATGTAATGACAGGAAAATCACTTCTGAAAACACCAGATAATAACATTGTTCGCAGGGCTTATGAGGAATGGTTAAAAAAAGTTTTTAATAAAAAACTTACAGATCAAAGACCAAGCTGGGATATTATTGCGGTAATGTATGCAGTTGAAGGCTTAAATGAATTTCTTTATAAAGAAGAATCCGGATATCTTGATTATGATGCCGAAAAAGGAGCACTTTGGATTCGTGGAGAAAACAACAAAAATCATTCATTCATTTTAACAAAACAGGAATTTGTTAATGACCTGGAAAATAAACTCAATCAATTGATTTCTATAGTTCCGGCACAACACAGTCAACCTTAATTTGAAGTTTGTAACCGGATGCAATAAAGTCCCTTTTCTCCTCTGAAAATATAGGATTTGCCGGCTATGGCCGTTGAAGCCCAGAATATGTCATTCAGTTTATTCTTTCTTAGTTCTTTGAAATCTTTACCTGCTTTAATTACGTGTGTTACACCTTTTTCGTCGAGGCAGTAGATTTTATCGTTGTAAGCCCAGGGAGAAGCCCAAAAAGCAGCTGCATCCTCTATGTTTGTTGCCCGATAAATTGTTTCTCCATTCTTTACATCGTAACACGAAATTTGTCCTCTTCTTCTGTCAAGCACATAAACCAGGCCCTGATAAACTACAGGTGTGGCCATTGCTATTCCTGATTCGGGCACTGACCATGCCACAAAATCATTGTAGGATTCATCCTCTTTAAGCGAAATATCACCTTTGGCCCCGGCTTTTATCCCAAATAATACTCCTCCCCCGTTTCTTCGTTGTTCATTTCCTATAACTAAAATATCGCCTTCCGTTGTAGGTGATGTAATATTTCTCCCTCCCTTCATATCCAGCTCCCAGAAAAGTTCGCCATCGTCAGGATTATACCCTCGGGTTTTAAGGCCCTGTAATACCAGTTCGGTACGAAAACTGTTTTTCCAAATTATTGGAGTTCCCCAGTTCGATTTTTCATCACGTGCAATTCGCCATTTTTCTTCACCTGTTTTTGCATTCAGTGCTACTAAAAAAGAATTCTCTTCATTGTCAATTTGCAGGTATAAAACCCCATTATACAAACATGGTGATGATGAAGTCCCCCAATTCGACTGCATTGGATAATTCCCCAAATCTTTTTCCCATATATTATTTCCATCCATATCGTAACAATAAACAGCGGTCATCCCAAAGTAGGCATAAACATATTTTCCATCGGTTACCATTGTTTCAGGTGCGTAGTTGTTATCGCGGTGGGTTTTATATCGGGGTTTGCCGTGATAAGCGGTTTTTTTCCAGATTTCTTTACCCGATTTCAAATCAACACATATTACATCGAAGTTATACACTGCATCGTCGGGATTTTCCTGCCTTCTTCCCGGACGAACTTCATCTAAAACCGAAGGATCTTCCAATTCAGCATTTGTAATAAATATTTTATTTCCCCAAACAATCGGGCATGACCAACCTCTGCCTTCCAAATCATATTTCCAATTCAGGTTTTTATCCATTCCCCACTCCAGCGGTAACTGTTTTGCATTTGCTATATTGTTGCTGTCAGGTCCCCTGAACTGAGGCCAGTTTTCCGATTTACAGGAAACAAGAATTGTCGTAATAAGGATAAAAATAAGTTTCAGACTGATTTTATTGAAGGAATTCATAATATTGGTTTTTAGTTGATTGGGCATTAAGATACACAAATTTTTACAGATTTTGGAAAATTCAACTACTTCCATCAGGCATTTGTTTGCCTTCCAATATTTCCTTAAATTCAAAAGTCATTACCATTACTAAATCCAACAACGATGAAAAACCGCAAAATTTCCCGCCGCTACGCCATTAAAACCGTTTCAGTGGGAGCAGTTGGCGCCTTGGCCGCATCTTCTGTATCAGCATTTGCACTTAATGAAGCCAAAACACTTGCTGTTTTGGGTGGAGCAAAAGTCAGAAAAACACCGTGGCCCGAATGGCCGGTTTGGGACCAATCGGCTGAAGAAGAAGTACTAACCATGTTACGCAGCGGTCGCTGGTGGCGGGGAAGAGGAGAATATGTAGAAACTTTTGAAAATGAATACGCCAAACTAATGGGTGCAAAAAGATGTCTGGCAACTGCTAGCGGAACAACGGCATTACTGGTTTCTTTGCAGGTTTTGGGAGTGGATGCA
>ENA-ORCQ01000147-ORCQ01000147.1-marine-metagenome-genome-assembly--contig:-NODE-147-length-39958-cov-4.021063_pt1 | contig 39958 bp, 27 predicted proteins | sample MGYA00237780_ERZ508510 | MGnify/ENA primary metagenome ERZ508510 (study PRJEB26181, sample SAMN06268981) | marine metagenome | isolation source: Tt an E2 anaerobic enrichment on eucalyptus from sediment...
AAAATCAATTTACAACTTTGAAGGGAAACCGAAAGGGAGTACCTTCTTTTTAATTAATTTAGTCGGACACTACTGATTAAATTAGTCAACCTAAAAATCAAAATATGGAAAACAAAAAGAAAAAGAGTAGCAACAGAATCTGGTTGTTCAGAATAATATCAATTATGTTTTCCATACTTATAATTGTATTTATTGAATTGATATTGAGATTAGCCGGTTACGGACATAGTTATGATCTGTTTGTGGAAAGTGAGACATACCCTGGTCATTATGTAATGAATGAGTTTGCATCCGAAAAGTTTTTTAATAATTCGAAAACAGCAACTGTGGGATATTATGAACCATTTTCGATGAATAAAACTGACGATACGTACCGGATTTTTGTACTGGGAGAATCAACAACGGTTGGTTTTCCGTATGGCTTCAACGGTTCATTTCACCGTTGGTTAAAATACCGGTTAATGTTTACTTTTCCTGATGTTAACTTTGAAATTATAAACCTCTCGTTAACCGCAGTTAATTCATATACAATTGCAGATTTTGCTCGTAAAATTGTGGATTATGAACCCGATGCAGTTTTGATTTATGTCGGTCATAATGAATATTACGGAGCACTTGGTGTAGGTTCTACATTAAGAATCGGCAAAAATCCCAGGTTGGTCAAAAGTATAATTATTTTACGTCAACTGAAGCTATATCAATTATTGCAAAATTTGTTCAGTAAAATAAAAAATGAAGAAAATCTTACAGAAAAAAACCTAATACAGCAAATGCCTGCTGATAAGCAAATTGCTTTTAATTCTGAAAAATACAGGCAAGGCATTAACCAGTTCAGGTATAATATGAACCGAACCTGTGAAATTCTGGACAAAGAGAATATTCCGGTATTAATCAGTAACGTGATAAGCAATGAGAAGGATTTAAAACCATTTATCAGTGATGAAAAATCAGAAATTTCAGCTGTGATTTTTTTTAATGAGGCAGAGAAAAACTATAAGCATGGAAATTTTGATAAAGCAAAAAGACTATATGTAAAAGCGAAAGAATATGATATGCTTAGATTCAGAGCACCGGAGGCGATCAATACGGAAATTGAAAATCTTGCAAATTCATATAATCATATTAATCTTGTTGACTCCAAATCACATTTCGAGCAAGCCTCTCCGCAAAGGATAATTGGAAATGAGACCTTATTGGAACATGTACACCCTAATTTATATGGTTATGCTTTAATATCTGATGCATTTTTTATAAAAATGAAAAAGTTGAAATTAATAGAAAATAACTGGGGACAAGCCATCAGTTTTGAACAACTATTGAAGGAAATGCCGGTTAATAAGGTAGATTCCCTAAAAGGAGAATATCAGGTTCAGTTTCTGTTAAATGAATGGCCATTTACCGATAAACCTGTTCCTAAACAGCAATTAATTAATCCTACTACCGAACTGGATAAAGATATATTAAAGTATACATTGGGTGAAATGTCATGGAACAATGTTCAGAGAAAGCTGTATGTTTCAGAATTCGAAAAAGGGAATATAGAAAGTGTACTAAAAATAAGTGAAGCTTTGGCCTTAATCGTACCTTTTGATGAAAAACTACTAAAAGAAACGGCAGGATTAGCTTTAAGAATTAACGATAAACCAAAAGCTGCATTTTATTATTCAAAAGCATTTAGGTTAAATAAAAATCTCCCAGATGCCCAGAATCTGGGAAGACTTTATGTCGATATGGATAAACCGGAAAAAGCTGTTTTATATTTTAAGTACATAAAAGCCGGTGATAGCGCGAATAAGTTAAATGATTTAATAATAAATATTCTTGAAGAGAACATTAATCTGAAAGAAGATTTAAATGTAAATAGTAACAATATTGCTGCATTAAATAAATTAGCCTGGAATTATGCTCAGCTAAGAAGTACAGAGTTGGCAAAAGAATATTTATCGAGAGCACAGGGTATAGACAAAACAAATACAAAAACCATTGAAATAGCTGAGGTGATTACGAAAATTGAGAATGAAAAAGTGCAAATAAAATAATCAGAAAAAATCTTTCGATTATAACATTTTATAATTATTACTTATCAATATTAAATATTAATCCGGTTCACTGAAATTCTGAAAAATTATAAGATAGTAAGAAATAGGAAATAGTAATTTTAATAGCCGGTTTTTTGTGTGTTTATGGGAATAAAGAAAATTCATTTTCAAATAAAAAAGTAGAATAAAAACGCTTTTGCAAACAGACTAAATTCAGAAATCAAAAATATAATTTACAGAATATGAGAAAATTAATGATAGTGACTTTCCTTATTATTTGCCATTTTGCAAATGCACAGGAAAAAAATACCGGAGGATATCCAATAGCTCCGGTTCCGTTTACATCGGTTCAGGTTACCGATTCATTTTGGGGACAGCGTTTAAAAGCCAGCAGGGAAGTTACCATCCCTCTTGCATTTAGTAAATGCGAAGAAACAGGACGATACGATAATTTTATCCATGCAGCTAATCCGAGTGATACCATAAAGGTTACAGGGCTTTCGTTTGACGATACCGATGTATATAAAACCATTGAAGGTGCAAGTTATGCGATGCAAACCAGTCCAAATCCCGAAATGGATAAATACATTGACAGTGTATTGCTTATTGTTGCTGCTGCTCAGGAAGAAGATGGCTATTTATATACATCACGTACGATGAATCCGGAGCACCCTCACGAATGGGCTGGTACAGAACGCTGGGAAAAAGTGGAAGACCTGAGTCATGAATTGTACAACCTGGGGCACATGATTGAAGGTGCTGTGGCACATTACCAGTCAACAGGAAAGAAAACATTTTTGGATATTGCTGAAAAATATGCAGATTGTGCCATTCGTGAAGTTGGTCCTAACGAAGGGCAGGTAACTGTTGTGCCCGGCCACCAGATTGCAGAAATGGCAATGGCCAAACTTTATGTTGTTACCGGAAAAAAAGAATATCTCGATTTTGCCAAATACATGCTGGACATGCGCGGAAAAACTACTATTACCACCGAATACAGCCAGTCGCACAAACCGGTACTCGAACAGGATGAAGCAGTGGGGCATGCAGTTCGCGCTGCCTACATGTATTCCGGCATGGCTGATGTAGCTGCACTAACTGGTGATTCCTCTTACATAAAAGCAATCGACAGGATTTGGGAAAATATTGTTGGAAAGAAATTGTATATAACAGGAGGTATCGGTGCTACAAATCATGGCGAAGCCTTTGGAAAAAACTATGAATTACCCAACATGTCGGCATATTGCGAAACCTGCGCTGCTATCGGAAATGTTTATATGAATTACCGTTTGTTCCTGCTTCATGGTGAATCAAAATATTATGATGTGTTGGAACGCACACTGTACAATGGATTAATCAGCGGTGTATCGCTTGAAGGTGATGGATTCTTTTATCCAAATCCGCTTGAATCGGTTGGACAACACGAACGCAGGGCCTGGTTTGGCTGTGCATGTTGTCCATCAAATGTTAGCCGTTTTATTCCCTCGGTTCCCGGTTATGTTTACGCAGTTAAAGACGACAATCTGTATATCAACTTGTTTATGTCGAATAATTCGGAAATTGAACTGGATGGTAAAAAAGTAGAGTTGACTCAAACAACCAGTTACCCATGGAGTGGTGATATCAGTATTGATATAAAGCCAAAGAAAAAACAGGATTTTAAGCTCAAAATAAGAGTGCCGGGTTGGGTGCTGGGAGATGTTGTTCCAAGCGACCTGTACAAATATGCCGATAAAAAGAAATTAAGTTATGCCGTCAAAGTTAATGGTGAAGTGGTTAGCAGCGAATTAGAGGATGGTTATTTCACGATCACTCGTAAGTGGCAAAAAGGCGATAAAGTGGAAATTCATTTTGACATGGAACCACGAATTGTAAAAGCACATCCGCTGGTTGAAGCCGATGCCGGAAAACTCTCGGTGGAAAGAGGCCCTGTTGTCTACTGTGCAGAGTGGCCTGATAATGACTTTAGCGTTCTTTCTGCCGTTTTGCCACTAAAACCAAAATTTTCAGTTGAATTTAAGGAAGATTTGCTGTACGGGATAAATACAATTAGTACTGAAAGTCAGTTATTAGCATATAACAGTGATGGCAAAATTGAAGTAAAAGATGTTACACTAAATATGATTCCGTATTATGCATGGGCCCATCGTGGGAGTGGAGAAATGTCGGTTTGGTTAGCCAATGATTTAAGTGTGATTCGTCCGGTGAAAGAGCCAACCATAGCTTCGGAAAGTAAAATCGATGCTTCGCACAATGTTAAATCGATTAGTGCCATTAATGACCGTCTTGTTCCTAAAGACGAACACGATCGCAGTGTGCCGTATTATCATTGGTGGCCAAAACAAAATACTATCGAGTGGATTTCTTACGAGTTCGATAGCGAAAAAACAGTAAGCAGTGCAAGTGTATTTTGGTTCGATGATGGCCCATGGGGAGGATGCCGCGTTCCTGACAGCTGGAAGATTTATTATAAAGGCGCCAGTGGTAACTGGATTCCTGTTGAAAATGAAGATGAATATGCTACCGTAAAAGGATTCACAAATTCAGTTTCATTTACACCCGTAAAAACCACGGCAGTAAAAATGGAAATTGTATTGCCAAAAGAATATGCGTCGGGTTTATTTGAATGGGAAATTGAGTAATTGAAAAAGAATGATGCAGAAAATAATTTTTATTGGGATACTGATAATGTTGTTTGTTGGAGCTAGTGCCAATGATGCTAACAAGGATTATAAAATCACAAGCCCACCGCAAGAATTAGAACTCGATTCATTTTACAAAAAGTACTTAAATGTAAACGGCATTCACATCATTAGTTCATTTCGCGTACCCGACTCGGCAATTGTAAAAGCCTGTGAAATTATTGATTTTATGACCAGTGGTTTGCCTGAAGAAGTTCTGGCTCAAATGGTGAATGTAAATACCCGTGTTGGAATTATGGCGCGCTACGAAGGAACCACTGATATTCCGGAACATGCGCATTTGGCAAAGGACACTACTTTAAACTGGGATATTCGTGCACGAGGTTTGGGCGGAACGCTTCGGATGCCACTAACAACCTGTGCAGAAGAAAACCTGTTGTGCTACCAGATTGATAAATACAATGCCGAGGATATTTTAATTCATGAATTTGCACACACTATTCATGGAGTGGGAATTATTCCTTTGGATGATACATTTAACGATTTACTTCAGGAAAAACTGGATGCTGCCATGGAAGCGGGTTTATATAAAAATACTTATGCTGCCACTAATATTTGGGAGTATTGGGCAGAGGGAGTTCAAAACTGGTTCAACGTGAATGCTGAAGTGGAGAAAGCAGATGGAAAACATAACTGGGTGAACACTCGTGAAGACATGAGAAAATATGATCCTGATTTGTACGAAATTGTAGGTCGTTATTTTTCTGATTTTGAAGGAAACCCGTCATGTCATCCAACCACCAATTTATACACCGGTCAAAAAAACTAGGAATATGCGAATTTATAAATTGATAACTGGAGCACTACTTTGTTTTTTTGCATGGAGTACAACTCCCTTATTGGCGCAAACTGGAGACCAGATTCTAGACGGAATTGGAGAAACAGCATTAATTTCCCGATACACATTTGAAGGAAATACAAAAGATTGGTCTCGTAATAATTTACATGGTAAAATTAATGGTAACTACCAATTTACAGACGATGACCAGTTTGGCAATGTACTTTCTTTGTCGGGCGAAGAAGAAACCTTTGTTTCTATTCCCGGCGAATCAATAAGGAACGAAGAATCTTTGAGTATTAGCGGGTGGATTTACCTGCGCTCGCCAAAACCTGGTCAGGTCTTGTGTGATTTTGGAAAAGGCAGCCAGTCGCATTTTACTGTTGCTCCAACAGGTGCAAAAGAAAATGAAGGTCTCGAGGCTCAAATCAAAACTAAAGAGAGTAATTATCATACAAGTTCGTCGGCCCTGACTCCCTATAAATGGAATCATCTGGCTGTTGTTATCGATATTCCTGCTAAAACCCTGCGTGCTTATGTTAACGGAAAGCTCGCAAGCGAAACAAAGAATGTGGAAATGGAGCTTAGCCAGCTTTTCGATGATAACGAGATTAAAAACAACAAACTTTATATCGGGAAATCCTTAACAGGAGGTGAACAGCATTTAAATGCCAAACTGTACGATTTTCGGATTTACAGAATCCCGTTAAGCGAAAACCAGGTTGCTGCAATTCACAATAATGCCTTAAAGGTTGAAGACGCAACTGTACGAACACGAAAAGAACGGGAAGGTAGTTTGCAAAAGTTTCCGGAAACTACGCCACAATTGTATAATGCATATTTGTCGGGTGTACAAAATGCTGAAGTGGAAACAGTTGTGGGTGTTCTCCCAAAACTGCCACGTTATGTAAAAGGTATTTACAAAGACGATTTTAAGGGGCCTGAAGTAAGAGTGATTTGGCCTGCTCCTAAAGATAACAGTGCTGTTCTAAATCCCGGAGAATATACACTAACTGGCCGTGTTTCAGGAACCAACCTTCAACCCAAAGCCATTGTTACGGTTAAAAAGGCAAAAGAGTCGGTAGCACCTGAACGCTCGTTGGAAGTATTTGAGCTTAGCCAGGTTTCACTCGATGCTGACATTCATAACCATCAAACCAAGTTTACCGAAAACCGCGATAAGTTCTTACGTGGTCTAGCCAATACAAATCCCGACGATTTCTTGTATATGTTTCGTAATGCTTTTGGACAAAAACAACCCGAAGGGGCACAACAATTAGGAGTATGGGACAGCCAGGAAACCAAACTACGAGGGCATGCCACCGGTCATTACATGAGTGGTATTGCTCAGGCTTATGCAAGTACAGGCTACGATGCTGCACTTCAAGCTAATTTCGCCGAAAAGATGGAGTATATGGTGAACACTTTGTACGATTTAGCCCAATTGTCGGGTCAGCCAAAAACAGCCGGAGGCAAATGTATTGCAAATCCGTTGGCGGTACCTCCGGGGCCGGGTAGCTCTGAATTTAATTCAGACTTAAGTGAAGTAGGCATTCGTACCGATTACTGGAACTGGGGTAAAGGATTTATAAGTGCCTATCCGCCTGACCAGTTTATTATGTTGGAAAGCGGAGCGAAATACGGAACCGATAACAATAAAATATGGGCTCCTTATTATACACTGCATAAGATTCTTGCCGGTTTAATGGATATATATGAAGTTAGCGGCAACGAAAAGGCGCTTCAAATAGCTGAAGGAATGGGCGACTGGGTGCATACCCGTTTAAGCCGGTTGCCAACCAAAACGCTCATCAGCATGTGGAACAGTTATATAGCCGGAGAATTTGGAGGAATGAACGAAGCAATGGCACGACTTTTCCGTTTAAGTGGCGAAGCCAGGTTCATGGAAACGGCCAAGTTGTTCGATAATATCAGAATGTTTTATGGCGATGCCGAACATTCGCATGGCTTGGCAAAAAATGTTGATATGTTCCGCGGATTGCATGCCAATCAGCATATTCCACAAATAATGGGTGCACTCGAGGTTTATCGCGATTCAGAGGCTCCTGAGTACTACCACATTGCTGATAACTTCTGGGATATGGCAACCAACGATTACATGTACAGCATTGGTGGTGTGGCCGGAGCCAGTAATCCTTCCAACGCAGAATGTTTCACCAGTGAACCTGCAAGCCTTTATGAAAATGGTTTTTCGGCAGGCGGTCAAAACGAAACCTGTGCAACTTATAATATGCTTAAACTAACCCGCAATCTTTTCTTGTACGACCATCGTGCTGAGTTAATGGATTATTACGAGCGCGGGCTTTACAATCATATTCTGGCTTCTGTTGCCAAAGACTCTCCGGCCAACACCTATCACGTGCCTTTGCGCCCGGGTTCGGTAAAACATTTTGGTAATCCCGACATGCATGGATTTACTTGTTGTAACGGTACGGCCTTGGAAAGCAGCACAAAATTGCAAAACTCGATTTATTTTAAAAGTGCCGACAATAAAGCATTATACGTAAACCTGTTTGTGCCGTCAACATTAAACTGGACAGAGAAAAAGGTAGCAATTACTCAAAAAACAGCTTTCCCAAAAGAAGATAATACCGTAATAACCGTTAACGGAGATGCTAAGTTTGAAATGAATGTACGTGTGCCTCATTGGGCAACAAAAGGTTTTACAGTGAAGATTAACGGCAAGGATGAAAAAGTTTCGGCCGAGCCTGGAAGTTATCTTTCCATAAAACGTAACTGGAAAGATGGAGATGCAGTAGAATTGCACATGCCATTTTCTTTTTACCTTGAGCCGGTTATGGATCAGCAAAATATAGCCAGTTTGTTTTATGGCCCGGTTTTATTGGCTGCCCAGGAAGACGAGCCGCGTAAAGAATGGCGGAAGGTTACTTTGAATGCCGTGGACATCAGTAAATCGATTTCAGGCGATCCTGAAAAGCTGTTGTTTAATATCGATGGGGTGGTTTTTAAACCTTTTTATGAAACTTACGGTCGTCATTCAGTTTATCTCGATGTTAGGTTGAAATAGTGCAGGTTAAGTTTGAAAAAGTAATTCATTTTGGAAATTAAAGAAAAAATGAGCATGTTCAGAATATTGTTGTTGGCCGGAATTTTATTTCTGAATTCGTGTGTGCAAAAAGAGAAAACAACAGTTCCGCAAAACATTGGCAATCCTGTTTTACCGGGCTGGTTTGCCGACCCAACCATAAAAAAGTTTGGCGATGTGTATTACATCTACGCAACCACTGACAATGAAATGCTGGCATCGGGAGCACCGACGGTTTGGTACAGCAGCGATCTAAAAAACTGGTACAACTACATCATGGAAATTCCCTCGTTAAACGCGGTAACTCTTCGTAATTTTTGGGCACCCGATATTGTTGAAGGCGATGATGGCAGTTATTATCTTTATTTTGGAAACTGCCAGGCCGGATGCCATATTTACGGTTATGTGTCGGATACGCCGGTTGGGCCATGGAAAAAACTGGATGAAGACGACACACCTGTTATTGCCCATAATTACCCAATCCCGGGTTTTCCTTCGCTGGATGCACAATTTTTTAAGGACGACGATGGAACGATTTACGCACACTGGGGAACCTGGGTGCATTATAACAGTGGTTATGCCGTTGGGATTTTAAACAGCGAAAATATGGCAGAAATATCAAATGGAAAGAATATTCCGCTGGAACAAACACCCAATCCATTTGAAGCCGCCTATCTAATGAAAAAGGGCGATAAGTACATTTTAATGTATTCGGCCGAATCGTGTCACAACGAAACTTATAAAGTGCTTTATTCATTCGCCGACAGTCCGTACGGGCCTTTTACTCCTGGAAAAAATAATCCCATTCTTCAAACCAATGACGCTGAAACCGTTCATGGCCCCGGCCACCATTCGGTTTTGCAAAACGGAGATGATTATTATATTGTATACCACAAACACGATTACCCCTTTACTGCAGGAGGAATGGCTCGCCAGGTTTGTATCGACAGTATGATTTTTGAAAACGATTCGACTATAAAAGCAGTTGTGCCTACCTTAAATGGAATACATTCGTTTATTCCTTCGCAAGTCCCTGAAAATATTGCGTTTAATGAAAAATCAACAGCATCTTCATCGTATTATTTGCAGTCGTCCGAATACGATTACCGGTACAAACCGGAATATGCTTTCGACGATAATAACGCAACAATGTGGAAAGCAGCAGACAATACTTTTCCGCAAAGTTTAATACTTGATTTAGGCGAAACAAGAATGATAAAAAGAGTTGCTACCCAATTTGAATTTGCGACTTATTATTACAAGTATAAAATCGAATATTCAAATGATAATATCAACTGGCAGCTTTTTGCCGACAGGTCGGAAAACAGGATTCCGGGCAGTCCGATGATTGATGATAACAAGGTGAACGCACGCTATTTGAAATTAACAATACTTGGAACCGAAAAAACAGGAACTTATGCCGCTGTATGGAATATGAAGGTTTACGAGCAACAGTTTGAACTTCCACTTGGTCTAGAAAACAAACCTTCCGAAAATAGGCCAGGTACAATAACTACAAAAAGTTTATTGGTTAGTTTCGATTTGAATGAAAAATCAGCGGGCAAACCATTTGAGCGCCTTTCGAATACCGGTACCCTCGGTGGTGAACTAGTAAAAAGCGGAGATGTGAAAATTGTTAAGGATAAAGAAACAGACAAAAAAGTTATTCAGTTTGAAAAAGGTGCCCTAACACTCGAAGGAATTCCGGTACCCAAAAGTCTGCAATGGAATGGTTCTTTTACTGTGACAGCCTGGGTGAAAAATCCGGAAATTAGTGACCGCGGCGAATGTTTGGCTTCGTGGTGCGACAGAACTGCTTTCTATTTGGCTAATTCTTACAATGCAGTACATTACAACAGGAGTAATTACGGTGCAGTTGCTCACCTTGACGGTCATTTTGATTTGCCTTACAAAAATGTTCCGGAAGCCAATAAATGGCACCATATTGTGGTGACATTTGATGGGGTAGTGGAGAAAGTATATGTTGATGGAAAACTGGATACTGCTCAAAATATGTTACTTTCATCGGCCATTAAAAATGCAAAAATCAGAATCGGAGCTTCCGATATTGGAGAATATTACACCGGTTTGATGGCATCCTTTGGTTTGTATGATTATGCTTTGAGTAAGGATGAAATTGTACAACTGTATCTGAAAAATTGATTTTAAAAAAGAGCTTTCCAAAATAAAACCAGTTAAGTTCCGCAATTCAGGAGCATTTAATTTTGTGGTTTTGAATCATAATAAAACTAATTTGATATATAGAAAATCATATGCCTCTTTACGTAAAAAATTCAAGTGCTGTGCAGTAAAAGGCGTTGATAAAATTTCTTAATTCTTTTTACATCAAGCAGTTATAATATCTTAAAAATCTATAATATATTAGGATATTTATATCCTTTATTGTAATTTGTAATCCAGTTTGACCCAAAATTCATACCAATGCACCATCTAATATGAATTGACAATCGAGCAAATTCATTACTGAAATTAATTGTAATTGATTTCTTCTAATGTTTTTGAAATAATTGAGAAAACACGTAGAAAACTTTAAAATTGTTTAATCATGCCAGACACAATTCAAATTGCTTCAAACAAAATCCGGGCAAAACATTTAAAACTTAAAAAAAATGGTTTTGATCTTGGTTCAGGTACATCCTCAGTTCAGGTTGTAGATTTTGGAGGTTATTTTAGAGACTTTCAAAATGGAAGGATTTATTCCCATCATGCTGTAGGAACTTTTGAATTACATGGAGGGATACTAAGAAAATATAAGTCCAGAGGAGAATATGGAAGAAGTAGGTTTACCAACAGAAGAGAACTTGGTTTTCCAAGATCCGATGAAAAAAGAACGAAAGAAGGTTACCCAAAAAACATATTTGAATGGGGAGAAATTATTTATTTACCGCACTCCAATGGAGGGATTGCTATAAGTGGTCCAATTTACAAAGAGTGGAAGTTAAAATCCAATACTTATGGATACCCTGTAACAAGTAATATTCGTATTACTAAAACCGAAATTGTTTTTTTTGAAAGAGGACTTTGTATTTACAATAAAACGCTTTCAGTAAAACCAATTTGGTTGCGGATAACAAATCCTTTGATAGGAAACCCCGGAATCACAAAAACAGATCTTTCAAACCTTCCCATAAAGTATTCAATTGATTCAAAATCATTAAATGCCCTTGGAGGACTAAATGGAATAAACAAACTTCTGAAAGGAAGATTAGCTCTTCGTCAGGTATCAGAAAAAAATAAGATTATACCCTTAAAAATTGGAAAAATCAGTACTGGTTTTAGTTTTCTGCAAAGAAGAAAAACATTACAATTGTCAACGGTCGGTTTAACTATTGCACAGAGATTTGACCATTCACCAAAACTATACGATTTAGTCTGTAAAAATGAATCAGATACATTTTACAATCTTAGTCCACATTGCATTTATACAAGAAAAAATTGGGAAGATTTTGGTTTACTTCATGCGACCGATATTCATGTGTCAAAGAGAGTTGATAAATTTAAAAAGAAACTTAAGGATGCAAAAAAAAGATTTCCTTCTCATTCAGAGAAAATTGAACTTGGAATTAGAGATATAAATAATTGGAACAATGGTTTTAGAGATTTTATACGATATGCCAATGCCATGCATAAAAAAGGAATTGTTGATGGCATAATTGCAACAGGAGATATTGTAGATTATCTGTTTGAAACCGGAGATAATAAATTTGCCGGTGGAAATTTTAAATTCTTTAAAGACTTGGTGTTAGGAAGATCTCCTTATCCTGAAAAAGAACGTAATCAGGAAGAATTACTAGTACCAATATTTACAAGTTTAGGCAACCACGATTATCGTGTAAAACCATATCAAATATATCAGAGAATCGATATTCCTGTTTTTAGCGACAGGGATGTAAAACAGTACGGACCATTTAATTTAAGCAAGTTTGAAGCACGGGTAATCCAGGGAGGAAATCCAAATAAGTTCAAGGATGGAGACGAGGGTAGAATAAAGATTTCTAAAGATACTGCTACAAAACAAGTTATTCCGGCAACTAAAACAAAATTCTGGAAGAATGACTACCTCAAATTCTACAAAACTTACATAAATAAAAGTCTTAATACATTCGTTCAATTGGACAAGCACAAAGTATTACTTTTTGATACAGGCCCGGATGTTGGCAGCCCCGATGGTAGCTGGGATACATGGGATGCTGTTACAACATCCATAGGTTTTGGCGACAGTGATGAAGAAGCATTCCAAATCAGGCATTCTCCCAATTCAAAAGGGCCTGATAAATGGGCATATAATAGACTAAAACAAATTAAATCTACAGATGGAGTAATTATAGTTGGCATGCATGCACCAGCCATAAATACATTTAAAAATGAATATCCGCATTATTTTAGGGAAACCGAACATGCTGTAATTGATAAATTAGAAATGGTTAATTACATCAGACGACAAAAACCAACCCTGTTTTTAGACCTGAATTCCAGACCTCCTAAATTAGTAAATAACGAGGTTGCTATGGGAATAGTTAATAGGAAGTATCCAAACTGGCTAGCAAATTCAAGAGCTTTCAAATTTGGATCACATAAAGAGTTTTTAGACAATGGAGTCTCTCGTGGAGACATTATGACTTTTTTAAAACTTTTATGTGGCATGGAAGGAAGCAAAAAACCTGTAGATTTATTACTATGTGGACATGACCATACCAGGTCTGAAATCAGAATTAAATGGAATTCTCAACGAAAAAGAATGGAATATTTTACAGATTTTTATTCTGAGAATCCGGAGAGGTTTCATACATCAAAAAAATATAAGGGAGAGTTTGGTGCATATGACAGAGTAAAAATAGTAATTAGAAAAAATGCTGAAGTTAATCAACCGGTAGTTACTTCTCAAGAAGCCGGACATGATATTAAACTGTTGGAAATTCCTCCATATTCTAATCCCCTTAACGAATCGAAAGACAAAAGAAATTGGTGGAATTTTCATAAACCTTTATTGATTCAGGGAGCCCCCTTGGGACCAACAGAACATACAAACAGGACCAGAAAACTTCCTGCTCCAAGTCAACCATCAAACGAGGGATGTAAGTTAATTGTCATTAGAAATAATAATATCAGTAAGATACTTCAGGTCTCACGAAGAGAATTGTCAAAATCAGCTTATAAAATACCCGGGGAAATTCAACCTGTTGAATTTCAGAATAAATTTAAAACAAAATTTAAGGCTACGACAGGAACTGTATCAATTAAATAAACAATCTTAATCCAATAGATAGCATATTAAATCTATGAACTATGGCTAATATAAGGGAGAAATTTGTTAAAAAGGGAAAGTGGAGGACTCTTGAATGGTTTTTTAATGCCAATGGTGTTGCATTTTTTAAAGCACCTAAAGATGCTTCAATAAAGGTCAGGTATGGCGTTGGATGGCTTGGAAAAGACAGACAGAAGAAAAAATTGGACGGAGGGACATATAAAAAGTTGAACGTAGGGAAATGGTCATTAACCAGGGCCAGAATGCAAATTAAGGTTAAGGAAGATAGCAGGGTAACTTATTATGTCGATGGTTCAGGTGTAAGTCAGGATTTTCCAAAGATTAAATTTTAGTCTGACAATAAATATAAAACGGGTAGCAATTGGCAGTGAAGATTTCAATTAATTCAACCAATTTGGGGAGAGCTGTTTAATCTGGGGGCTTACTGAAAGCTTTCAATTTAAGAAAAATAGTTAATTGATATTTTGTAACTGATTGATAAACAAAATAAAAGGGAGTAGCTAAACTCCCTTTAAGGTGCCCAGTAAAGGACTCGAACCTTCACGGCCTTGCGGCCACTAGTCCCTGAAACTAGCGTGTCTACCAATTCCACCAACTGGGCATGTTAGCGTGTCTACCTCCCGATAGTTATCGGGACCACCAACTGGGCAATTTTATGTGTCTGCCTCCTCCCGATAGTTATCGGGATATCGGAACATAAAACGTGCAATTTTGCGCTGACAAATATAATTTATTATTCCGATTAAAACTGATATTTATTCAGGGATTATCACTTTTACTTTATAAATCTGTTTAAATTTTTTGAGAACCTTTTTATACTCCGATTTTCTGACCGAACAGGTTAATTTACAATCAACTTCAAATTGAGTATTTACAACTTGCAGTCCTTCCAGTTTAATTAAATTCATTACCTCAGACATTTCGTTGTAGGTAAATTCCAGTAAGATTTCTTTTTCAATAATCTTATGAATTATATCAGCATTTTTTAAGGCATCTGCGGCAGCTGAGCGGTATGCGTTTATTAAACCGCTGACACCAAGTAAAGTGCCTCCAAAATAGCGCACAACAACCAGCAATACATTGGTTACATCAATACTTAGTAATTGACCTAGAATTGGTTTTCCTGCTGTTGAAGATGGTTCACCATCATCATTTGCCCTAAATCTAATTTCTTCTGTGCCAATTCGCCAGGCATAACAATAATGCCTTGCACTATGATGCGATTTCTTTAATTCGCTAAGTATACTTTTTACCTCTTTTTCAGATTGAATGGGAAAAGCAAATGAAAGAAATTTACTCCCTCTGTCTTTAAAATAACCTTTACTTTCCTTTTCTATTGTATAAAAAGTATCTTTCATTACAGTAAAAAGTAAATGCTTATTATTGCGAGTATTATTCCTGCTGTATTTATTTTACTTAGCTTTTCGTTAAATATAACTCTTCCGCTCACCGAAGAAAGTATTACTATAGACATGTTCACAATGGCAAAGACAAGTGAACTTTCAAGATTACTTTTATCCAGTGCAATTAAAATAAAATACAAAGAACCAAAATTAACAAGCCCAAGCATAAAACCAAGAATCAAGGTAGGGGTATTTAAAAATCTTTGGTTCATTTTTTTATTCATAACGAAAACCATAATGCTGATTATAAACGCAAAAAGAAAAACAAAGCTTGAAAACAATGCTGATTCTTCGGAAGTAATCTTTACTGTTTGAACAAACTTGACTACTGAATCGGTAATACCACTACCAAAGAAAATAATTACAGGAAGAAAAAAATACAGTAGATTATTTTTTTTGATATCGGTTTTAAAAAGGGTTAAAAAAACAGCAACAATTGCAGTTGCGATTCCAAAATATTTTAAGGTACTAATTTGTTCGTCAAAATAAATAAGTGAAAACAATACAGGGAATATTAATGACAGTTTATTTGCCAATGTCGTAATTGTAATTCCTGCTTTCTGCGATGAATTGCCAATAAGGAAAAACATAACAATAAAAAGAAGGCCTAACAGAAATGAGTAGGGCAACCAGGAATAAATTTCCATTTTTAATCCTGAAAATTCTTTTTGAAAAATTCCAAACCCAAAAATTGTTGCTACCAAATAATTTACAGTAATCAATACCGACAAATTGCCGGAATAGTTTTTGGCCAGTTTGAATATAACATAAATAGAAGTTGAGGAAAGAATGGTGAGTAAAAGATATACCATTGTGTCTAAAAGAAAAAAGCATCTGTTTTCCGACAGATGCTTTTTAATTACATTTTTAATTTCTTCTCTATATCTTCAACGTATTGCCTGAAGTTTTTGTCAGTATCTTTTAAATTATTCACTGTTTTGCATGCATGTAGCACAGTTGCATGGTCTTTGCTGCCAATTTGAGCTCCAATACTGGTTAACGAATACTTTGTAAGACTTTTTGAAAAATACATTGCAATTTGACGGGCTTGTACAACTTCCCGTTTTCTGGTTTTTGCCTGAAGCGCATCAACCTGCATGTTGAAATAGTCGCAGACAACTTTTGAGATGTATTCTATAGACAATTCGCGTTTTGAGTTTTTTACAAGTTTATTTATCAGTTTGGCGGCCAGTTCAAGCGTAATTTCCCTTTTATTAAGCATCGACTGTGCCAGTAAAGACACCAAAGCACCTTCCAGTTCCCTGATATTATTTGAGACATGAGAAGCTATGTATTCAAGAACATCATCAGAAAATGAAATTCCGTCTTTGTAAACTTTGTGCTTCAGAATTTTCATTCTTGTATCAAAATCCGGAATTTGAAGGTCGGCAGTCAGTCCCCATTTAAACCTCGATAATAACCTTTGTTCCATTCCCTTAAGCTCAATGGGCGGCTTGTCGGAGGTTAATATCAGTTGTTTTCCCATTTGGTGTAAATGGTTGAATATATGAAAGAAAGTTTCCTGGGTTTTTTCTTTGCCTGCAAATTCCTGTACATCATCCAGAATCAAAACATCAATCATCTGATAGAAATGCAGAAAATCGTTTCTGTTGTTGTTGCGGGTAGCTTCTGTGAATTGAGTTTGAAATTTATTTGCATTTACATACAATACAATTTTATCAGGAAATCTCTCTTTAACTTCAATTCCAATTGCCTGTGCAAGGTGAGTTTTTCCCAATCCCGAATTACCATAAAGCATAAGTGGATTAAAAGCTGTTCCTCCGGGATTTTGAGCTACTGCAAAACCGGCACTTCTCGCCAGTCTGTTACAATCACCTTCAATAAAATTTTCAAAAGTATTATCAGGTTTTAATTGCGGATCGATTTGCAATTTTTGAATCCCGGGAATAATGAACGGATTTTTAATCGCAGATTTATCGTCAGATTTAAGCGGAATAGTTAATGGGTTATTAACAATTTTCACATTGTTATTGGTTGGGTAGCTTACAGTATAAGGCTCAGACCCATTTTTGTCGCCCATAACAACGTTATATTCCAACTTGGCTCCATTGCCCAGCACCATTCGAAGTGTCCTTCTCAAAATATCAATAAACTGTTCTTCTAAATACTCATAAAAGAAAGCACTTGGTACTTGAATTGTCAAAACTTTACCCGAAAGTTTAATAGGCACAATTGGCTCGAACCAGGTTTTAAAACTGCTGCTTGGAACGTTATCTTTAATCACATTTAAACACTTGTCCCAAACAGAACGATAATCTTCACTCATTTGAAATAATAAGGTTTTTTGAGGTTACACAAACAATTCTATTTATTCTTATTCCCGGGAACAAAATTTGCGAAAAAAAAGTTAAAAAAAAAATGAAAAATCTATTGAATTTTTGCTAAAAGCTATATTGTTTTCTTTATCAGGCATTTAATATTTTATTTTTTTAAATATTTGTTAAAATACTGATAATCAACAAGTTCTTATTAATCGCCTGATTGTTAATGCTATAACAGGTTGGTAGTAGTAGGTAAGCGGATATTGAGACCTTTTTTATTAACAATAAGTAGTTAATTACCTTAGTGACTTAAGCGCTTTTTCAAGTTTTATCAACTGTCCTTTTTTGAAGGCAACGATAGCAGATTCAGGAAAATTTTTCCGAACTGATTCATGAATCTCAACAATTTCTGAGTAAGATCCTGTTGATCCTATAAGGTAAGAATAAGCACCATTAGCAAAATATTCCTCAACATCTTCCAAACCATCAAATAAATTCGAGTTTGATGGGATTTTTGTTTCACTTGAAACAAGGTGAACTTTAAAAACAATATTCTTTGATGATACGTCTCCTGTTGTATTGATATAGTATTCTTTTCCAAAATCCATAGCTGAAAAATGCACATATCGTTTTGGATTGGCCTGAATATCTCTGATTAAAAAACTCAGATTTTCAGTAAATGCAACCAGGTCGTTGTATAGTTCATCGTCGTTTAGTAACAGGCCTGCAGTACTTTCATTGTCGTTAAGCTTTTCAACTACCATTAATATTTGTCGTGATGCTTCTGTTAAATTTTCCAGTACAGGTGATACCTGTAGGTTAGCCAGTGTGTCGCTAAAACTCGAAAGATTGGCAATTGTTTTATCCAGTTCCGCAGTATTCTCGTTCAAGAATTCTGTAATTTCTTCAATATTTCCTACAATTTGTTGAATACTTCCTTTTTCTGAAGCGACAATTTCTTTTAAATCGTTCGAAATACTTTCAGCATTCTCAATTGTTTTATTAATATTTTCAAAACTTTCAGACAGATTTTCCCTTGCATCTTCGTTAAATATAACAGTAAGGATTGTAATGGCTGAATCGATGGTATTTAAGAGTTGTTCTGCTTTGTTTTTGATAGGTAATACCTGCATACTTACCTGTTCCTTTAAATCGCTCTCAATCGCTCCCGGAATGGTATCATTTGTATTATAAAATGCATCTTCACCACTTAATATCATTTTAATTGATCTGGTTCCCATGATATCGCTGCTAACTATTTGAGCAACAGAATTCAAAGGCAGTTTGAAGGCTGAATTAATTTGCAGTTTTACCACTAATCTTCCAGTGTAACCTTGTTCAAAATCGATACTTTTAACTTGACCAATCTGATATCCGTTCAACGTAACCTTGTTGGCTTCCAATAATCCGTCGATACGCTCGTAAACAACATAATAATAACTACTTTTTTTGAAAACATCGTTTCCTTTCAGGTAGCTCAATCCCCAGAATAAAATGGTAAGTGAGATAACAATCAGAAAACCAAGTTTAACATATTTTGAATATTTCATCTTGTCAGAATTAATTGTTTTCTTTAACACAAACTGAATTTCACAAATAGATAAAAATTACAAAATTGTAAGGTTATATTATTTGTGAACAACGTTTACGCAATATACATGTTTAATTATGTTTATTTTTTATGACCAATGTAAATTTATAGAATTCAATTCTCATTTACATTTTTTCTCTTGCCTTTTTAACAGAAATTAATTCATTGTTTTCAAAAGCTACAACAAAAGAATCAGGAAATTTTTGCTGAATTCTGTTCTTTTCCCGTACAGCTTCATCATAATCATCAAATTTTCCTGAGTAGTATTTCATTAAGGTTTTAGACTGTATTCTAAAAATATTCTTTTCTCCTTTAAAATTTTCAGGAGTTGGATTGAGTTTCTTTTTTGATGCCCCGATTTGAACTGAATAATATATATAGGTTGGATTGGGTCTGTTGTCTGCCAGGTTTTTTTTATCGGTTAAGTCTTCAGTGTGTACTTCAAAACTGCTTTTATCTTCAATTTTTCTTTTGTAATTGTTAAATGCAATCATTAATGATGCAGATAAGGCAGATCTGCCGTTTTCGCTTAGCATATAATTTCGTTCTTTTGCATTACTTATAAAACCAACTTCAACCAATACACTTGGCATTGTTGTTTGCCGCAATACTAAAAAACCTGCCTGTTTTACACTCCTGTCCAAACGTTTTGCATACTGTTTGAATTGGTTTTGAATTTCAGACGCAAACATTACACTTTGCTCCAGATATTCATCCTGAACCAATTCGAACATTATTTCAGATTCAGGTAAATTTGGATCGTAACCCTCATAGGTAGTAATGTAATCATCTTCAAGTAAAATTACTGAATTCTCCTTTTTTGCCACTTCCAGATTATCATCGCTTCTATGATTTCCCAATACATATGTTTCGGCTCCTTTTACACTTGTTTTTTCTGTGCCGTTCACATGAATTGAGATAAATAAATCGGCCTTATTTTTATTGGCAATATTAGCTCTTGTGTGCAAAGGAATAAATACATCATTTGTACGCGTATAAATAACTTTGATTTCAGGATAATTCGCTTTTATTGATTTTCCAAGTCTTTTGGCAAGATCCAATACAATATCTTTTTCTTTTACATTGCCAACAGAAGCTCCAAGATCTTTTCCGCCGTGGCCTGGATCGATTACCACTACTGCAATACGTTTATCATCCTCTTCAGGAAAAGCACTGGAATAACCAGAAGATGTTAAGTTTAAAACCAAAAAGAAAATAAAGAATCTGATAAATTTTGAAAAGGTTGGTTTCATTTGTCTTTTACTGTTTGTTTTCAGCAGTTTTTTTGAAAGTTGCACAACTTAAATAATTTGATGGATTGAATTATAAAGTCTGCTCATTTCATAATGTTTTTGTTTCTGACGTAAAAATATAAATATTAAAACTTTTTTTGCATTTTTTAAGCTTATACTCTAACCCTTATTTATATTTTTGTCGGGCTTAAGCAATGTAAGTAAATCAAAAACTATTTTGTACAAAACTATAATTACATACTTGTTTCTACTTTTTCCATTTTTACTGTTCAGTCAGGAACAGCAAAACCAGACGACAAAAAGCGACCAGTTGTATATCGTAGGGCCCGACAATGAACTTGTCCCTTTAGATACCATACTGACAGATACGCTTGCGATTACCGATACAATGGAAATTGATTCACTTGACATTATTAAAAAACCAATTATTGAGGCCCCTATTGTTTATAACGCTGACGATTCAATAATAGTCTCTTTAGACGGACAAAAGGTTTATCTCTACAACAATGCTAAAGTAACCTATCAGGATATTGAACTCACAGCTTATTATATTGAGCTGGATTTGGAATCGAAACAGATTTATGCCGAAGGAATAAGAGACAGCCTTGGTGAAATGACAGAAAAGCCGGTTTTTACGCAGGGAGCCGACGAATATGAATCGGAAACCATGCGGTACAACTTTGAAACTGAAAAAGCATTCATTACAAAAGTAGTTACTGAACAAGGGGAAGGGATGCTTCTAAGTGACAGAACAAAAAAGATTGGCACTGAAACTTTTATCACTGAAAAAGCAAAATATACAACCTGTGACGCAGACCATCCACATTTTTATTTGCATTTAACCAAAGCTAAAGTAATCTCAAATAATAAAATTGTAACAGGTCCGGCATATATGGTGCTGGAAGATTTTCCAATATACTTCCCTATGTTGCCTTTTGGGTTTTTCCCCAACAGTCCCACTTATTCTTCAGGGATTATAATTCCGCAATACGGTGAAGAACAAAATCGTGGTTTCTTTTTACGTGACGGTGGTTACTATTGGGCAGCCAGTCAGTATTTTGATTTGGCAGTCAGAGGTGAAATATATTCGAAAGGTTCATGGGGTGTACAAACCCATTCAAATTATCGTTGGCGGTATAAATTCTCAGGTGGATTTGATTTCAGGTATAACGTAAATATTTATGGAGAACAGGGATTGGATACGTATACGCGTTCGCCACAGTTCTCAATAGCCTGGAATCACAGTCAGGATGCAAAAGCAAATCCAAGCCGTACATTCTCGGCAAGTGTTAACTTTTCGAGCAGCGGATACGATAAACAAAATTCTTACATTGGACAAATGGGAGGTAACAACTATTTACGTACCACCAAACAATCCAGTATATCCTACTCTCAGAGGTTTGAAAATACACCATTTAATATGTCGATTAACCTTCGGCACTCACAAAATTCAGTGGATACAACTTTAACACTGTCATTACCTGAAATGACTTTTAGTATGGCGAAAGTTTATCCGTTCCGCAGAAAAAACAGATCAGGTAAACTTAAATTCTATGAGAAATTTGGTTTAACGTACACCGGTAATCTCAGAAATACAATTACCGCAAAAGAGTATGAAATCCTGAATATGAAATTTCCCTCTGATTGGAAGAATGGAATTAAACATGGTATTCCGTTAGCCTTCCCAGGTTTTAATCTTGCGAAATATATCAACGTTAGTCCGAGTATTGGATATAATGAAAAATGGTATTTTCAAAAATATAACTATGCTTATGATCCGGATTCAATGTATTATGATGATTTTGGCAGGGCATCAAACATTAAAAAAGATACAATTCAGGGATTGAGTCGTGTTTATGATTATAGCTTTAGCTTAAGTTCTTCTACTAATATTTATGGAATGTTTATGCCACGTAATACTGATTCGCGGATTAAAGGAATAAGGCATAAATTAACACCATCTGCAAGTTTTAGTTACCGACCTGATTTTGGAGCTTCAAGATATGGTTACTGGCAGGAAGTTCAAATAGATTCAACCGGGCAAACGGGTTGGTATGATGTTAATGCAGGAGGAGTTTATGGCGGTTCTCCGGGCAGAGGAGCTTCCGGAGCAGTTAGTCTTTCTTTGGCAAATAACCTTGAAATGAAAGTTCTGGACTCCAAAGATACAACCAATACAAATGCAAAGGAGACCTTTAAAAAGGTGAAAATAATTGACAACCTTAGTATAAGCTCCTCCTATAACTTAATTGCTGATTCATTAAATCTTTCTGTTATCCCTGTCAGGGCAAGAACAACGGTTAAAGGAGTAAGTATCAATATGGGGATAATTCTTGATCCTTACATGGTTAACGAAAATTACCGGCGAATACATAAATATGTTTGGAATGAGAAAAGAGGATTTGCCAGAATTGGTCGTCTTACCAATGCAAACCTTTCATTTGGTATGAACTTTAGTTCTAAGGACAAAAAGAAAAAAAACAACCAGCCCAATAATCCAAATAATCCGAATAATTTGGGACAGGGAGAAGATGAAGAATTACCGCCACCGGTTCCGGAATTAGGTAACAAGTATATGGATTTTAGTATTCCATGGACATTGGGATTCGATTATAGTTTTAGTTATAACGGACCATCATCAGGGGCACCAAACGGGAGATTCTCGCAAACCTTGGGATTAAGGGGAAATATTAGCCTTACTGATAAATGGAAAGTTTCGATGAATACAAACTTTGATATTCAGGCACGGGAATTTTCTTATACTACGGTAAATATTAACCGTGATCTTCATTGCTGGCAAATGGCATTTAGTTTTGTTCCCTTTGGTTTTATGAAAAGTTATAGCTTTACAATCAACGCCAAAGCATCACTTTTAAAAGACCTGCAGGTTAAAAAACAGCAAAGTAACTACGATAGATTTTAATATGTAGCATTCAGTAGTGAGTAATGGGAATTGAGTACACTTAATGTGTTTGTTAGAAAAATACTCTGTTCTAATATTTCTGTACTCAAATCTATACTAAGCTCTGCAGAGAATTAATATTTAATAGATTATAAATCACAAACAAAAGAATTTCTGCTATTATGAAACGAATAATTAAAACAACAAATGCACCCGCGGCAGTAGGGCCATACAGTCAGGCTGTTGAGGCAAATGGTACTTTGTACATTTCGGGACAGGTACCTTTAGATCCTGTAAGCATGAAAATTGTAGAGGGTGGAATTCAGGCGCAAACCCGACAGGTACTTGAAAATATTGGTGCAATTTTAAAAGCTGCAGGTTACGAATATTCTGATGTGGTAAAATCAACCTGTTTGTTAAAAGATATTGCAGATTTTAAAGCAATGAACGAGGTTTATGCTGAATATTATTTTGAACAGAAACCTTCAAGGGCAGCGTTTGCGGTAAAAGATTTGCCTTTGGGTGCTTTGGTTGAGATTGAAACTATTGCGGTTAAAGGGTAGGGATAGTTGTTGGTTATTGGTTACTAGTTGTTTGTTATTTGATAACTGACTATTGGTTATTGGTCAATTGTTGTTGGTTATTGGTTGTTATTTGAATATTGTTCATTGATAATTGGATTTTTGTCATTGGTTTTTGACCTTCCATATATTGTTTTATAACCCAATAAAAAAGGGTTTTCTGTGGAGAAAACCCTTTTTATATAATTGCTTTTGTCTGTAACTATTCTGCTACAACTTCAAATTCTATTTCCACAACAACCTCTTTGTGAAGTTTAATTTTTGCGGTATGAGTACCTACTTCTTTGATACTGTCTTCTGGAATAGAAATCTGTTTACGGTCAATTTCAAATCCTTTTTTATTGATTGCTTCAGCAATTTGAATAGTATTTACCGAACCAAAGATTTTACCTTGAGTACTTGTTTTAGCACCAATGGTAATTTTCTTTTTAACAATTTGTTCAGCAATTTTATTCGCTTCTTCTTTTAACTTAGCTTCTTTATGAGCACGTTGTTTTGTGTTTTCAGCTAAAATTTTCCTTGCTGTTTCGGTAGCAACAATTGCTTTTTTTTGCGGAATTAAAAAGTTACGTGCATAACCATCTTTTACCGTTACCAAATCGTCTTTACTTCCCAGACGCTCTACATCTTGTGTTAATATAATTTCCATTCTCTGTTCCTCCTTATTTCATGTTGTCGGTTACAAATGGCAACAAAGCAATTAAACGGGCACGTTTTACAGCCTGTCCAACTTTGCGCTGGTATTTTAACGATGTTCCTGTAATTCGGCGTGGTAAAATTTTACCTTGCTCGTTTAAGAATTTTTTCAAAAACTCAGGATCCTTGTAATCAACATATTTAATTCCGTTTTTCTTAAAACGACAATACTTTTTCTTTTTAATCTCTACTGACGGTGGAGTCAGGTATCTAATTTCACTTGAACTTTGTGCCATTTTTTAAGCCTCCTTCTTTTCTGTTTTTTCCTTTAAAAGTCTTTTTCTCTTAGCGCTGTATTCTGCAGCAAATTTATCGAGTTTAACAGTCATAAATCTGATAACTCTTTCATCGCGGCGGAAGTCAGTTTCCAGTTTCGCAATAAACGAAGGATCGGCTTTAAATTCAAATAACTGATAAAAGCCAGTAGATTTCTTTTGGATTGGGTAAGCCAGTTTTTTCATTCCCCAATTCTCTTCATGGATCAATTCACTTTCGCTTTCAGTGATAATGTCCCTGAATTTTTTTACCGCCTCCTTTACCTGTGGCTCAGATAAAACGGGAGTGATGATGAAGACGGTTTCGTACTGATTCAACATAATCAACTAATTTTTAATTTATTAAATATTAAATATCCAAATTTTTTGGACGCGCAAAAATAGAAATAAAATGTTATTTGTCAAATAGTTTGGCGGTTTTTGTTAAGGTGGGGCAATTTGTTAATATTTGAATGAAACTTTATGGAAATCAGATTGATTAAGATTGAAAAGAAAAAGATTGAAGAAGATTGATTTAGCTTTTTTTTATCAATCCAATTCAATCTTTCTCAATCCCCATCAATCTTCCATCAATCCCCTCAATCTTTCCTACAACGGAATATTCCCATGCTTTTTAGGTGGATTCGACTTTCTTTTATTCTGAGTCATATCCAGAGCATCAATAATTTTCTTACGGGTATCGCGAGGATAGATAATCTCATCAATATATCCCAATGCGGCAGCTTTATAAGGATTTGCAAACTTATCGCGGTAATCCTGGACTTTTTCAGCCCTTTCTTCTTCAGTGAAATTATTTTTATGGATAATGTTAATGGCCCCCTCTGGTCCCATAACAGCAATTTCTGATGTTGGATATGCCAGATTTACATCTGCACCGATGTGTTTACTGGACATTACATCGTAAGCACCACCATAAGCTTTTCTGGTGATTACTGTAATTTTTGGTACTGTTGCTTCTGCAAAGGCATAAAGTAATTTTGCTCCGTGTTTGATAATTCCACCAAATTCCTGGCTTGTCCCTGGTAAAAATCCCGGAACATCCACAAAGGTTATCAGGGGAATATTAAACGAATCGCAGAAACGTACAAATCTGGCGGCTTTTACCGAAGAGTTTATATCAAGAACTCCTGCCAGGTGGGCAGGTTGGTTGGCAACAATACCAACAGGTTTTCCTGCAAACCGGGCAAATCCAACTATTATATTTTGTGCATATTGCGCCTGTACTTCCAAAAAGTGATTGTTGTCGATAACTTTTTGAATAATTTCGTGCATATCGTATGGCCTGTTTGGATCTGCAGGGACAATATCCTGTAAACTTTCTTCAACCCGATCTGAAGGATCAATTGTAGTTTTTACCGGTGGATCTTCCAGATTATTGGATGGAAGGAAGCTTAACAGTTCACGAATCATCATGATTGTTTGTTCTTCATCTTTTCCATTAAAATGGGCGACACCACTTTTTGTATTATGTGTTAACGCACCTCCCAGGTCTTCTTTGGTTACATCTTCATGTGTAACTGTTTTTATTACCTCCGGTCCGGTTACAAACATGTGACTTTTCTCATTAACCATAAAAATAAAGTCGGTAAGGGCAGGGGAGTAAACTGCACCTCCCGCACAAGGACCAAGAATTGCAGAAATCTGGGGAATTACTCCTGATGAAATTACATTATTATAAAAGATATCAGCATAACCAGCCAGGCTTTCTACTCCTTCCTGAATACGGGCACCTCCTGAATCATTAAGACCAACCAAAGGGGCTCCCATTTGCAATGCAAGCTTTTGAATTTTAACAATTTTATCGGCATTGGCCCGGCTAAGTGACCCTCCGAAAACGGTAAAATCCTGGGCAAAAACATATACCAAACGCCCGTTAACTTTACCATATCCCGAAATTAATCCATCTCCAAGAATTTTATTAGCCTCCATGCCAAAGTCGTAACTACGGTGTGTAACCAACTTATCAACTTCTGTAAAAGTTCCCGGATCAAGCAACTGAAGAATTCTTTCTCTGGCTGATTTTTTCCCGGCAGCATGTTGTCTTTCAATTCTTTCTTTGCCACCGCCGAGTTCTGCTTTTTTATTAAGGTCGGTTAACAGTTTATATTTTTCTTGTAAATCCATTCTGTTTAATTTATTCGAGTTCAATTAATACTTGATTACCCTCTATAGTATCTCCATCTTTAACATTAACTTTTTTGACTTTGCCATCCACAGGAACTTTGTATTCACTTTCCATTTTCATGGCAGAGATAACGATGGCTGTTTGTCCGTTTTTCACTTCATCTCCTTCTTTGACAAACACTTTTACTACTTTACCCGGCATTGGAGAAGAAATTTCCTTATCCGCAGAACCAAAGGCACCGGAACCACGATCGAGTAAATACCTTGCCTCCGCATCAATTATTTCCACATCATATTCCTCATAAAGTGAATAAGCTGTGTATTTTTTAGGTTTTTTATGTGGAACCAATTCGATGTTGTAAGAATGTCCGCCTTCAAGAATCGAAAAGGTTCCATCGGCGGTATGCATTACATCTACTTTCATTATTTTACCATCGACTTCTATTTCAAGAAGGTTGCCATCCTGCCCACGTAAATCTACCCAGGCAGTTCTGTCTCCGACTTTAATTTCAATAGCCATTTTTATAGTTTAAAAGTGATTGATATATGGTATGTTTTTCCAGCGGCTTTGCGGGGTTACAAAGTCTTTACTGCTGTTTTCTGAGCTGCTAATTTTTTGCAGATAATCGATAAAAGCAGCAATTACCACCATGTCGCTAATATCTTTATGACCGGACTTGTCCATTAATTCCTTCTGATGATCTTCAATAAAATGGGTGTCGTAATCACCTTTAATAAATTCAGCATTACCCATTATTCTTTCAAGGTATTTAATCGAGGTTTTTATGCCTGTTATTTTGTATTCGTACAAGGCTCGTCGCATTCTGTTGATAGCTTCATCGCGGGTTTTTCCCCAAACTATCAGTTTAGAAATCATTGGATCGTAAAATATCGGAATTTCATATCCTTCATAGACATATCCGTCGGTTCTGACTCCCAATCCGAGTGGTTCGGAAATTTTATAAATTTTACCGGGACTTGGCATAAAATTATTGTCAGGGTCCTCAGCATAAATTCTGCACTCTATGGAATGTCCTTTTTGAGATAAATCTTTTTGTTTGAATTCCAGTTCTTGTCCTTCAGCAATTCTGATTTGTTGTTTTACCAAATCCACTCCGGTAACACGTTCCGTAATTGGATGTTCAACCTGTAGCCGGGTATTCATTTCCAGGAAATAGTAATTCAAATTGTTGTCAACCAAAAACTCGATAGTTCCGGCACCTGTATAATTAACAGCTTTGGCTGCCTCAACAGCCGATTGCCCCATCTTTTCTCTTAACTCAGGGGTCATCAATGGCGATGGTGTTTCTTCAATCATTTTCTGATGTCTCCGCTGTATAGAACATTCTCGTTCAAAAAGGTGGATTACATTTCCATGTTCATCAGCTAAAATCTGAAATTCAATATGGTGAGGAGATGTAATATATTTTTCAATGTAAACAGAATCATCTCCAAATGAAGAAAGAGCTTCTGAACGGGCAGCACGAACTGCAGATTCAATCTCAGATTCCTTGTGCACGAGCCTCATTCCTTTACCACCACCACCGGCGGCAGCTTTTATCATTATTGGTAGTTCGATATCCTTTATAACTTCAAAAACCTCTTTTTCGTCAGAAATACTTTCGGCAGTACCGGGAACAACCGGAACATCAGCTTTTGTCATTGCTTCACGGGCCATAATTTTATCACCCATTTGTACAATTACTTCTGGTGAAGGACCAATAAAAATTATTCCCTCTTCTTTACATCGACGCGCAAAAGTTGCATTTTCCGATAAAAAGCCGTAACCCGGATGTATAGCATCGGCCTTGCAGTATTTAGCTACTTCAATAATTTTTTCGATGTTAAGATAACTTTCGTTCGATGGAGCTTTGCCGATTAAATGGGCTTCGTGTGCATATCTTACGTGCAAAGATGTTCTGTCGGCTTCGGAAAAAACGGCTACTGCCTCAATATTCATTTCGCGGCAGGTACGCATTATTCGAATTGCTATTTCACCGCGGTTAGCAACCAAAATCTTTTTTATACTAGTCATACATGTGTTAAATCAAATTGATTTGGACAAGTTTAAATTCAGTTATAATTAACTAAAATAGTTAAATAATGTTTATAAAAAATCGATTTTCGAAATTACATGTAAGGCGGTAATGTACAAATTTCATTTGTTAAAAATTATGAAATCGCTCAGGATACGCCTTTTAATAAAGGATGCTTTTTGAACATGAAAAACATATAGTCAAATATTTTATAATCCATCAATAAATGTTTTGATATCATAAAGTTTTAGATATTTTTGTTTAGCTGATTAACTTAATCTATGACTTATAGACTCCTTTTCTTTGTATTACTTACTTTCATGGTATCATTGGGATGGGCGCAAGACTTAAACTATACCCTTTCTGATGATTCTTTAGTAAATAAATATGCCAGTATAAAACGGGTTTATTATGCCACCAGAACAGAGCTTAAACCAAAAATTGATGGGAAACTGGACGATGAATGCTGGCAAAAAGCAGGAACCTGGGATGGAAATTTTATTCAGCAGCAACCACATCAGGCGGCTCCGGCGTCACAGGAAACCGAAATTAAAATCTTATACGATAATAAATACCTCTATTTTGCAATCATTTGTCATGATAATGAGCCTGAAAAGATGAACCCTATTTTAGGAAGGCGCGATGAATTAAACGGAGATATGGCTGGCATTGCCATCGATTCATATAATGACAAACAAACGGCATTTGAATTTAACTTAACTGCTGCGGGCCAGAAAGTCGATATTATGCACATGGGAGAGTATGGTTGGGATTTTGAATGGAATGCGGTTTGGGACGGAAAAACATCCCTAGGAGATTCTGCCTGGTATGCTGAAATGAGAGTACCATTTACACAAATCAGGTTTGCAAATCAGGAGGAGCATATCTGGGGATTACATATTTGGCGCTGGATTTACAGGCTTCAGGAAGAATCACAGTGGAAACTGATTCCGATTGACGCACCGGCAATGGTGTATATCTTTGGTGAACTAAGAGGAATAAAAGATATCCCTTACAAAAGAAATTTTGAAGTACTGCCGTATGTAAAAGGAAAATATATAACCAATTCGGAAAGCAGCGAAAATTTTGGAATAGGAGTTGATGGAAAAATAGGAATTACATCCGACTTTACACTTGATTATACAGTTAATCCGGATTTTGGTCAGGTTGAGGCTGATCCATCTGTACTTAATTTAACTTCTTACGAAGTTTTTTATGACGAAAAAAGACCCTTTTTTCTTGAAGGGAAAAGTATTCTGGAATATAATGCAAACAGTGATATGTTATATTATTCCCGCAGGATAGGGCATGCACCAAGTTATAATCCTTATCCCGAGGAAAATGAAACACTTTCGATGCCTGAAAATACATCAATAATTAATGCGCTGAAATTAACAGGTAAAAACAAAAAAGGACTTTCTGTTGGAGTCGTAAATAGTATGACAGCCAGAGAATTTGCAACTATTTCAAACCAGGATTCAAGCAGAAGGGAAGCAGTAGAGCCGTTTACCAATTTCTTTGTTGGCAGGATAAAACAGGACTTCAACAACGGTGGTACTACTCTGGGAGGTATAGTTACATCAACAATAAGGAACATAAAAGATGAACAACTTGAATTTTTAAGCGACAATTCATTAGTGGGTGGTTTGGATTTTGAACATAACTGGTTGAATAGAAAATACTTTGTAAATGCAAAAGGTTTTTATTCGAAAATTAATGGAAGTAAAAGTGCTATTTCAAGGTTGCAACGTTCTTCAAGACATTTGTTCCAGCGGGAAGATGCCAGACATTTAACTTATGACCCTGATCTTACTACTTTGCAAGGCTGGGGCGGTGAATTAAGCGGAGGAAAAAGGAGCGGGAAATTCAGGGTAATCGGAAATGTTGACTGGAGATCGCCCGGTGTTGATTTAAATGATGTGGGTTATTTAAGACAGGCTGATTACATCAATCAGGAATTATTATTTCAATACAATGTAAATAAACCCAAGGGAATCTTTTTGAAATATTATTTTCTGTTTCAACAAAATCATAACTGGAGTTTTGGTGGTGAAAATTTAAAAGACGGACTTGATTTTAAAGCCAGGTTAACATTTAAAAATTACTGGAATTTTACAGGACATCTCAACCGAAGCTTTAACGAATTTGATACCCGTGAATTAAGAGGTGGACCATCTCTCAGAATAGATTCAAGAAATACTGCTGGTATTATTCTTCAGACTAACAGTAGCAAAGATCTGTTATTTGCTGCTAAATCGTATTTATTCAGATATGAAGATAATATTTCATGGAAGAACCAGTTTGATTTTAGTTTGCGTTGGTTAATAAGTAACAATATTTCAATTACTTCGATTACAGGATTTACAAGGGAAAATGACAACGGACAATACGTAAAACAAAAATATGTAAACGATAAGAAAGATTATGTAGTAGGATTAATAGACCGTAAAACCTTGTATACAACATTAAGGGTGGAATATTTTATCACTCCCGAACTTTCTTTACAGTATTACGGTAGTCCGTATGCCTCAGTTGGAAAATATGACTCATACCGCAAGGTAAATAATTCAAAAGCCAAAGATTTAGAACAACGTTATTCGCCTTTGTACATTGTAGAAACGGGTGAAGGTGACAAGTTGATTGACGAAGACGGAAACGAACTGCTTGATTTTAATTATGAAAATCCGGATTTTGATTTTAATGAATTCAGGTCGAATTTTGTTTTAAGGTGGGAATATAAGACAGGTTCAACATTGTATTTTGTTTGGACAAATACAACTTTTCAATACGAAAATGAATATAATCCTTCTGTTGCCCAAAGCCTGTTCGATTTTAAAAATGCTGAATCTCAGAATGCATTTATGATAAAATTTAGTTATTGGTTTTCTTTATAACTAAACCCTATCTTTGACGGCGTGAAAATTTCTAACTACATTCCCTTTTACAAAAGGAACATCAATTTAGCTTTACCTGTAGTGATTTCGCAAATTGGACAGGTGAGTGTTTCGCTAATTGATAATATTATGGTTGGTCATGTGGGTACAACCGAACTGGCGGCTGCTTCATTTGCCAACAGTGTATTTATGATTGGGATGCTTTTTGGAATGGGAATAACTTTTGGAATTACTCCTTTGGTAGGTGGTGCTTTTAGTACTAAACAACATAACGAAGTGGTCAAGTGGTTGAAGAATGGAATATTTACTCATTTATTTGCTGCTTTTGTTTTGTTTGCACTAATGACAGGAACATACTTTTTACTACCCTTTATGGGTCAACCCGAGGCCGTTATTGAACTTGCACAGCCTTATTACCTGTTGCTTTGCCTTTCCTACATTCCATTTATGTTGTTTTTTTCTGTTAAACAATTTCTGGAAGGAATTGGTAATACCAAAATCTCCATGCATATAACAATTACTGCCAATATTATTAATATTATTTTAAACTATCTGTTTATCTACGGAAAGTTTGGATTCCCTGAATTGGGATTAAATGGTGCAGGAATTGGAACAATGGGATCCAGGATTATAATGCCTGTACTTTTTTTCTTTTACCTGATTAAAGTTCGTGCCATTAAAAGGTATTTTATTGAGGCTCATAAGGAATTTTTTAATAAAAAAAGAATTATTGAGCTTTTAAAAATAGGTATCCCTATTGCGTTTCAAATCATTGTAGAAATTATAACCTTTAGTATCGGTGCTATTATGATGGGGTGGCTGGGTGAAGTTCCTTTGGCTGCACATCAAATTGCAATTGGGCTGGCTTCTACTACCTATATGATATCTTTGGGAATTTCACAAGCCAATACCATTAGAGTCAGTCACCAAATGGGAGTGAAAGATTTTAAATCATTAAAAATAGCTGCCTTTGCTTCTACTCATTTAGTACTGGTTTTTATGTCGTTAATGGGATTAATATTTATTCTGGCACGTAATCTTCTGCCATTTATGTTCACAACAGATATGGAGGTAATAAAAATTGCGTCAGGATTATTAATTGTTGCTGCCATTTTCCAGGTTTTCGATGGTTTGCAAGTAGTAATGTTAAGTACACTCAGGGGAATGGCTGATGTAAAATTACCAATGCTTATTGCATTTCTTGCTTATCTTGGGATTGGTATTCCTGTTAGTTATGTTATGTCGTTTACTTTTAACATTGGTCCGCAGGGAATTTGGTATGGCTATCTGGCCGGCCTCGGAACAGCAGGTATTTTATTTTATTTTCGATTTCGAAAAATCCTGGGAAAAAAGACAAAAAAAAGGGTTATCAATTAGCCCGATAACCCGTTAGTTCATAGTTTAGTTTAGTTAGACTCGAAAACTCTGGTCTAAATAGAGAAAAGGAAATAAATTTTAATTCTTTGTTAAATGTTTTGCTTGACGAATATAATATAAAATTGAATGAATTGTAAATTATTATTAAAAAAATATTAATGTTTGTTAAACAGATATTTTACGTTTTTTTTAAATGGTTGATTCTTAGCCGATAACTGTTAGTTGTTCAGTTTTTACACTTTTATCTTTTTTAAAAAATACTGATATTTATCATGGAAACGCTTGGCTAGATTAACATAATTATAAAATTAACTATTCTTCACCATGACGCTACAGGATTAAATAAGATGTAATTAGCGTTAAGTTTACGATATAAATTTATTAAATCAATGAAACAAGTTATTTTAACCGGAATTAAGAAAATGGCAATGACCAATATAGTGGATCCGGAAATTCTTGATCCCAACGAGGTGAAAATTAAATTAGCCACAATCGGGGTTTGCGGTTCTGATATTCATTATTATGCCGAAGGAAAAATTGGAACACAGGTGGTGAGTTATCCTTTTCCTGTTGGTCATGAATGTTCTGGTTTTATAGCCGAAATTGGTAAAAATGTTTCAAACGTAAAGGTAGGTGATTTAGTGGTTGTTGATCCGGCAGTTCATTGTGGAGAATGTGATCAGTGTTTATCGGGGAGGCCTCATACCTGCAGAAATAACAAATTTCTGGGATGTCCTGGTCAGTTGGATGGATGCTTGTCAGAATACATAGTTATGCCTGATTTTACATGTTTTCCGGTAACAGGCAAAATGAATCAAACAGAAGCGGCGCTGATTGAACCTTTAACAATTGGTGTATATAGCGTGAATCTTGCAGAATTCAGGAATAACAAAATTTCAGCAGGTATTTTTGGTGCAGGCCCAATTGGTTTGAGTATTCTGTTTAAATTACTTGCTGATGGAGTAGTGGATATAACAATGATAGAACCCCTTGAATACCGATTAAAAAAGGCAAAAGAAATTGGGGCGAAATATTTAATTAATCCTGAAAAAGAAATTGTTGAGCAAAAAGTTAATTTGATTCATGATCTTTTGCTAGATGTTGTTTTTGAAGCCAGCGGAGAACAGGAAGCGGTTAGCAATGCAGTTAAAATTCTTAAACCCGGCGGTAAACTCGTTTTGGTAGGAATACCTCCTGAAGCAAAATATATATTCAACATGGATTTAATGCGGAGAAAGGAAATTACTGTTATCAATGTACGCAGGCAAAATCATTGTGTTGAAGAAGCCATTGAATTGGTTACTTCAGGAAAAATTGATATTGAAAAAATGGTCACTCATAACTTTTCATTGGAGGAAACTCCAAAGGCTTTTGATATTGTTGAAGCGTATAAGGATGGAGCCATAAAAGCGATGATAAATTTGTAAGATTTTAAAGATTTATGACATAAAAAACCGGAGTAATTTACTCCGGTTTTTTGTTATCCTAATATTTAATTTTAAACGTTGTAAGTTGAAGACGCAGTATCTCCTCCGCGTCCGGTCCAGTTGGTATGGAAGAATTCTCCACGTGGTTTGTCTGTTCTTTCGTAGGTATGAGCACCAAAATAATCACGTTGTGCCTGTAATAAATTAGCAGGTAAACGTTCACTTCGGAATCCGTCGAAATAGCATAACGCAGATGTCAAGGCAGGAACAGGAATTCCATTTTCCATGGCGGTAGCACAAACACTTCTCCAGCCTGCTTGAGCAGCTTCAACTTTTTCTTTGAAGAATGGATCAAGCAATAAATTGGATAATTCAGGATTTTTGTCAAATGCATTTTTAATATCTCCAAGGAAAACTGAACGAATGATACAACCTCCGCGCCACATTAATGCAATTCCACCATAATTAAGGTTCCAATCGTATTCTTTGGCAGCTTCCATCATCAGGTTATAACCCTGAGCATATGAAATGATTTTAGCGCCAAGTAATGCACTTTCAATATCATTTATAAATTGTTTTTTATCTCCTTTAAATTCAGCAGTTGGTCCGTTAAGGGCTTTTGAGGCCTCAACACGTAAATCTTTTTGTGCTGAAAGACAACGTGCAAAAACAGATTCTCCGATTAATGTTAAAGGAATGCCCAAATCTAGTGCAGCAACACCTGTCCACTTTCCTGTACCTTTTTGTCCGGCTGTATCAAGTATAAAATCAACAGTTTCTTCACCATTCTCATCCTTGTATCCCAGAATATCGCGTGTGATTTCAATCAGATAACTATCCAGAATTCCTTCATTCCATTTTTTGAAAACCTCGTGCATTTCATCATTACTCATACCCAGTAATTCTTTCATTAACTGATAAGCCTCAGTAATAATTTGCATATCTCCATATTCGATACCGTTATGAACCATTTTTACAAAGTGTCCGGCACCACCTTCGCCTACCCAGTCGCAGCATGGAGAGCCATCTTCTACTTTAGCTGAAATCGATTGAAAAATATCCTTTACATGTGGCCATGCTACAGGAGAGCCACCTGGCATAATGGAAGGCCCAAGAAGGGCTCCCTCTTCACCACCGGAAACACCGGTTCCAATGTATAGAAAACCTTTACTCTCTACGTATTCCGTTCTTCGTACTGTGTCCGGAAAATGGGAATTACCACCGTCAATAATAATATCGCCCGGCTCAAGGTGAGGCATGATTAGCTCGATAAAATCATCAACAGGTTTTCCTGCTTTTACGAGCATCATCACTTTTCTTGGCCGCTCAAGTGAAGCACATAACTCTTCAATTGAATGCGCTCCAATAAAGTTTTTTCCTTTCCCCCGACCATTAATAAAATCGTCGACTTTTGAAACAGTTCTGTTAAACACACCAACAGTAAATCCTTTACTTTCCATATTCAATACCAGGTTTTCGCCCATCACGGCTAACCCGATTAGTCCAATGTCTGCCAGTTTTTTCATTTTATTTTTTTAAGATTTTAAATTATGATTTTTGTATTTCAATTTTAAATCCAAGATTATGTAATTTATCTAATGTTTCTTTTTTAATGTTCTTTGCTATTATCGTAAATGAATCAAATTCTCTTCTTACAGGATAGTCTCCTCTTTGTCTTTCAAAAAGCGAAGGATTTTCCCTCAGATTATAATCATCAGATTCTATATCATATGTAGATAAAATTGCTTCAGCGAGAATCGAATATTCGCGCCTCTGGTCACCGTCAATTTCAATTATGGCATTCTCAGGCAGTTCAATTTTTAATGGTACCCATTCATCCATCCCAAGTTTAAAATACCTGCTGATTGCCTGAACACTCATTTTTGTACCATTTGCCTTTCCATCTTTGGAGTATCCTGCAATATGAGGTGTTCCATATTCTGTCAATTCCAATAAATCCAGATTTATGTTGGGTTCATTTTCCCAACAATCTAAAATAATTCCTGAAATGAGATTTGTTTTTTTTGCGTTTAATATATCTTCTGACTTAAATATTTCACCCCGGCAAGAATTTATTATCAGCGGTTGTTTTTTTAGCTTCTTTAAAAATTGTTCATCTACCATATGAAATGTTGCATCAGTTCCATCCATATTTAATGGTACATGAAATGTGATTATATCTGCCTCCTCCTGTATGGTTTTTACAGATACAAAATCATTGGAACCTTCCCGACGCTCACGTGGGGGATCATTTAGCAAAACTTTCATTCCAAGTGTTGAGCAGGTCTTTGCCACTCTTGACCCCACCTGTCCAACTCCTATAATTCCAATCGTTTTACCGGCAAGGTCAGTTCTTTTTCGCATTGACCATGAAAAAAGTGCTGAAGTAATATATTGATTTACACTTTCGGCATTGCACCCCGGTGCGTTTGTCCATTCTATTCCTGCCTGTTTACAATAATCAGTATCAATATGGTCAAATCCGATAGTTGCTGTAGCGATAAACTTTACTGAAGAATTTTTCAGAAGTTTTTCGTTACAGAAAGTTCGTGTGCGTGTAATTATAGCATCAGCATCCATAACAATTTCAGGAGTTGTTTTACTGCCAGGCAAATAAACAACATCGGCCAGATGTTCAAAAGCTCCTTTAATATATGGTATTTTATCGTCTATAATTATCTTCATTTTGAAACATAATAATTCTTTACAATTTCATCCAACACCCAACTTGTTCTTGCTGCTGATTTGCCTGAACTAATACATTTTTTGCCACCACGCAATTCATTGATTATTTGTTGCACAAGATTTTGCGAAATATGCTGCGGATTTGTAAACGAGAATTCCTGTTTTCCTTCTTCTGAAATTAAATTCACATTTCCATGATTAAAACACGGCAATGAAATTTCACCTTTTTCACCAATGATTTTAATTTCGTCTTTTTCAGCATTTTTATCCACTACAAAACACCAACTACCATTGCCGATGACACCTGATTTGTGTTTCCAACTTGCCGAAACAGTATCTTCCGCCTGATACAATCCGGCACGATTTTCAGCAATCCCTTTTACATCGCGAACTTCACCAAAAATGAAGTCGAGATAATCAAACTGATGTGAAGCCAAATCAAAAAAATGGCCTCCTCCGCTTATCTCAGGAAATACCCTCCAGTTCATTTCCTTTTTTGTTTTTTTTCTCTCTGTTGCTTGTTTATACAATTGAACACTGACGATTAAAGGTTTGCCAATAGCACCGGTTTCAATTAAATTCTTTGTTTTCAAAAATGCAGGAAGTGCCCTGCGGTAATATGCTACCCATATTGGCATTCCGGTTTTCTCTGAAACCTGAAGCATTTCCTCACATTCAGAAAAATTCCTGGCCATTGGTTTTTCTACATACACAGGTTTGCCCGCTTTCATTAATTCTATGGCGTAATTAGCATGGGTGTCAGGAGGAGTGGCAATATAAACCGCATCGACATTTTTATCATTAATTAATTCGAAAGCATCGGTATACCATTTTGGCACATTATGACGTTTGGCATAATCTTTTACTCTCTCTGGATTACGTCGCATAACTGCAACCAATTCAGAATGTTCAGATTTATAAAAAGCCGGGCCACTTTTCATTTCAGTAACATCACCCACACCGATTATTCCCCAACGTATATTTTTCATTATTAATTTGGTTTTCCTTTTTTCAAAGTATGCCGTATTTTTTCTTTTTCCTAATATTCAAATCTGTCTTTAAATGCCCAAAGCCCAATAGCAGGATTGGAAATGTAAAAAATTTCTTCACCATCAGGCAGTTTATTAAAGCCATCTTTAAGTTTTTCCGGATTATATTTTGTTGTCATTTCATCAATATCGGCATATTTAAATCCAACACTTTCGATTTCTTCTTTAGTTAAGTTGCCTTTTGCTTTTCCGGGACAATATGTGATCTTAAAACGTCCTTCGGAAGAACCATGTATCAAATGTGCTGCAGCTCCGAGGTTACTTTTTAAATCCTCATTTTCTTCAACCATTTTAAGTGTATGAGGAGTTCCAAAATAACCGTATTTCCTGATTAGCCTGTCAATTTGTTTATCTTCACCAAATTCAACAAGAGCAGGAGCAAGAACTATTAATTCTGCATCATCAGCCAATGCCATTCGTGTACGGTAAACACTTTTATTACCCAGCCAGGTGCTTTTAAATTCAGATGGATCAAGCCAAACCACTGCTTTCTGTATTGGTTTTTCAAGCATTTCGAAATTGACCTGCAGGGATAATTTTGCTGCTTTGTCAAAAACCTCAAAGTCATCACCTATAAATAGTCCGTAAGTTTGTAGCTTACCTTCATCATTTAAACCCACTACCGTTTGCACGTACACAATTGGCAATTCTTTTGCAAAATTTTCAGAAGCATAATTAAAAATTTTTCTGACCGGAGTATTTGCCCGCCCCATCATTTTTTCCATCCCGTAGGCAGCGCCGATAAAATGACTTTTGTTGATCCCCTCTGCACCTCCTGTTCCAACAAAAATATTTTTGTTGTAATTGGCCATTCCGACCACTTCATGAGGCACTACCTGACCGATGGAAAGAATTAAATCAAAATTGCCTTCCACCAACAATTTATTTACCTGGGCGGGCCATGAATAATCTACTGCACCTTCCGAAACTTCTTTGATAAATTCTGCTGGCACAGTACCTAAAGTAATAACATCATTTCTCCAGTCATGTTCCCGTATTAAATCGCCCGGCAAATTTCCAAACATGTGCGAAACCTGATCACCGGTCATTGGTGAGTGAGTTCCTAATGCAGGCAAAACATCTGTTAGTTTTTCTTTATAATATTCCCATGCAAATTCTGTGAGCTCTCCGGCACGAGAGGGTAGGCGGGTATAGTCCGGAGGAATGGCCAGAACTTTATTCTTTTTTCCCATTTTTTCCAATGCTTCAAACAAACCCTGTTTAAGATCACCGGAAGAAAAAGAAGTATTTATTGAACCTTTTTCGAAATATATCATTGCAGAAATTTAAGGACCAAAGCCCATTCTAATTTTAATTATATTACCGTATTAAATCACGAATCTGCCACAACCTCTTTTGAAGTAGGATTGATTTACCTTTTTACCCTGGCATTTCCTTTCCAAATGCTCCACACCATTTCTTCATCAGCCGGTTGTGCATAATCTGTAAGGAAAGTAGTTGCCATAGCACCGGTTGCCCAGCCAAATTGTGGCCATTTTTCTGCATCCCA
>ENA-ORCQ01000149-ORCQ01000149.1-marine-metagenome-genome-assembly--contig:-NODE-149-length-38888-cov-3.997964_pt1 | contig 38888 bp, 28 predicted proteins | sample MGYA00237780_ERZ508510 | MGnify/ENA primary metagenome ERZ508510 (study PRJEB26181, sample SAMN06268981) | marine metagenome | isolation source: Tt an E2 anaerobic enrichment on eucalyptus from sediment...
GGAAAATTTTAATAAACTATGGATATCACTAAACTGGACCAGGCTGTAAAACTTATCAGAAAGGCAAAATATGCAGTTGCTTTTACAGGTGCCGGAATCTCCGTGGAAAGTGGTATCCCCCCGTTTCGAGGTAAACATGGACTATGGAACAAAGTAGATCCTATTTTTCTGGAAATTGAATATTTCAAAAATAAACCTTTACAATCCTGGAAAATAATAAAGGAAATTTTTTACGACAAATTAAATAATATCGAACCCAATATTGCTCATAAAGTTCTGGCAAAAATGGAGGAACGTAGTTTCCTTGAAACCATTATCACACAAAACATAGATCATCTTCATCAAAAAGCAGGTAGTCGTTATGTATACGAATTACACGGAACCTACAAACAACTTGTTTGTACGGAGTGTAGTTCAGAGTTCGACATCAGCTTTGCCAATCTCGATTTTTTGCCTCCTACCTGTTACATATGCAAAGGAATTCTTAAACCTGACATTGTATTTTTTAATGAACCAATTCCTGCTTTTGCAAAAAAACGTTCTTTTGAAGAAGCAAAAAAAGCCGACTTAATGCTGATTATCGGAACCAACGCTGAAGTACTTCCTGCTGCTGATATTCCTGTGGTTGCCAAAGAAAATGGAGCAAAAATTATCGAAATCAATATCAAAGAAACACATTTCACAAAAGAAATTACCGATTTTTACCTTCAGGGAAAAGCCAGTGAAATAATGAAAGAAATTGGTAAAAAATTGTATCTGTAATAAGCCGAACATTTTAATACAGGGCATTGTTGTATTTCGAAAAAACCCGAATTGATCTCTGGACGAATTTTAAAATTTTGCACTTTAAAAATCTTTGACCAAATCAAAAGTATTTAATCATAAAATTAAAATTATAAAAATGAGAAACTATTTGAAGAAATTAGTATTACTCCTTGTACTTGCAGGAGTTTACCAATTAAGCTTTGCAATTTCTGATGCAAGGTTAATGCGTTTCCCTGACATTAATCAGAATCAGCTTGTATTTGTATATGCAGGTGATATTTGGACTGTGGATTCCGAAGGAGGAGATGCCCGCAGATTAACATCCCACGAGGGAATGGAACTGTTTCCTAAGATTTCCCCCGATGGAAAATGGATTGCTTTTTCCGCTGAATATTCGGGTAGCAGACAGGTATTTGTAATGCCTTCTGAGGGAGGTAAACCAAAACAATTAACTTTCTATAATTCGGTAGGAATAATGCCGCCGAGGGGTGGATTCGATAATGTTATTTTAGACTGGACACCTGATAGTAAAAACATTCTGTTTCGGGCAAACCGAACAGAATATGGCCAAAGAAACGGAAAATATTATACCGTTAATATTGAAGGAGGATTTGAAAAACCGTATCAAATTGTAAACGGTGGAATTGCAGTCTTTTCACCCGATGCAAAAAAAATTGTTTTTACACCTGTTTCAAGGGAATTCCGGTCATGGAAAAGATATAAAGGCGGCCGCGCTTCAGACTTATGGATTTACGATTTAGAAAATAATACATCAGAACAAATCACTGATTTTGCCGGTTCAGATCAATGCCCTGTGTGGTACAAAGACAAGATTTATTTTACCTCAGATCAGGATTTAAAACTCAATATTTACAGTTACGATACAAAGTCAAAAGAACTCGAACAGATTACAAAATTTGATGATTTTGATGTACTATGGCCATCGGGAAGTAAGGGACAAATTGCTTTCGAAAAAGGAGGACAACTTTTTACTACAAATCTGGAAACCGGGGATACCAAAAGAATAAAGGTAAATATCAATTTTGATAATCCTAACCTTGTGTCATACTACAAAAATGTTAGTGGTAATATTCACAGCTATAGTATCTCCCCAACCGGAAAGCGGGCATTGTTCGATGCCCGCGGAGATATATTTTCGGTGCCAGCAGAGTTTGGAATGACTGAAAATCTTACACAAACAAATGATGAACGTGAAATTTATCCGAGTTGGTCACCTAATGGAAAATACATAGTTTATTATTCTGATGCCAGCGGAGAATATGAAATTTATCTTCTTGAAAATAAAAAAGGGGCAGAACCTGTTCAAATCACTAAAAATTCATCGGCATGGAAGTATGATAATGAATGGTCGCCTGACAGTAAATATATACTTTACTCAGACCGAACCCTGCAACTAAAATTGCTGAATATCGAAACAAAAGAGGAAACAATAATCGATAAAGCAACAAGGAATGAATTCAGATCCTATGTTTTTTCTCCCGACTCTAAATGGGTAACCTACGAAAAACAGGCACCAAACGGTAATTCAGCAGTTTGGATTTACAATATTCAGGAAAAGAAAAATATTCAACTTACCGAGAATTCATTTTCCGATTATTCACCAGTTTTCTCTACCGATGGCGAATATATCTTCTTTTTGTCCGACCGTGATTTTAATCTAGAGTTTTCAAGTTTTGAGTTCAACTATGTGTATAATAATTCAACCCGGATTTATGCAATAGCATTAAAAGAAGACAGTAAAAAACTGTTTAAAGACAAAAATGACATTGAACCGGTGAAGGAAGAAAAAGCTGAGGAAAAGCCAAAGAAAGAAACAAAAGCTGACTCTGAGACCGAGGCTAAAACCGAGACTGTGACTGAGACTGATTCTGAGACTGATTCTGAGTCTGAGTCTGAACCACTAAAAATCGAGGTAGAGAATATCAATAACAGAATTATCGCCTTGCCTTTAAAATCAGGCCAGTACTACAATCTGACTGCTGTGGAAGGAGGTGTTTTATACATCAGTGAAGGAAAATTAATGAAGTACAATTTTGCCGATGAAAAAGAAGAAGAGATTGTGGACAAAACACGTCAGGCATTGGTTGCAGCAGATGGGAAACATATGCTTTATCGATCAGGAAGGGACTTTGCCATTGCTAAAATCGCACCGGGAATAAAATCGGGAAAAGGAAAACTCGACCTTGGCGATATGGAAATGAAAATTGATCCTGCAAAAGAATGGGAACAAATTTATAACGATGGCTGGAGAATTTTCCGTGACTATTTCTATGTATATAATCTTCATGGAATTGATTGGGAAGGTATTAAGGTAGACTATGCAAAACTGGTTCCATATGTTGGACATCGGGCTGATTTGGATTTTATTTTACATGAAATGATATCGGAATCCAATACGGGTCATGCCTATGTTGATTGGGGAGATTTTGAAAATCCAAAACGTGTGGAAAGCGGTTTGCTGGGAGCTAAATTGGTGGCTGATAAAAAATCAGGATTATATATCATTGAAAAAATATATGAGGGACAAAACTGGGATGAAAAATTAAGGTCTCCACTGACAGAACAAGGTGTTGATGTAAATGAAGGAGATTACCTGTTAAGTATTAACGGACACAAAATAACAACGGATACCAATCCCTATGAACTACTTGAAAATACTGCAGGCAAAAAGGTGGAGATAGTAGTGAACTCAACCCCTGATTTTGATTTTGCCAGAACTTCTTTAATCAAACCGATAAAAAGCGAACTCGACTTGTTACATTACAACTGGGTGATTGAACGACGCGCCCTGGTTGATAAATTATCAGACGGTAAAATTGGCTATATCTATGTTCCCAATACTTCTTTTGATGGAAACCGTGAACTGTTCAAAGGAATGTATGCGTACAACGACAAGGACGCATTAATTATTGACGACAGGTATAATGGCGGAGGTTTTATTCCGGACGTTATGGCCGATTTGCTGGACCGAAAAACTTTAAGCTACTGGAATGTAAATGGATTAACGCCCATGAAAACTCCCGGGATTGCACACGACGGACCAAAAGTGATGTTAATTAACGGATACTCTTCCAGTGGCGGAGATGCATTCCCATATTATTTCAGAAAAAAAGGTTTGGGAAAACTGATTGGAACAAGAACATGGGGAGGACTGGTAGGAATTTCTGGCAATGCCCGTTTGGTGGACGGGGGCAATATTTCAGTACCACGCTTTGGTATTTTTGATGAAAATGGCGAATGGATTATCGAAGGAATAGGTGTTTACCCTGATATTGAAGTGGTAGACCGTCCTGAACAACTGGCAAAAGGTGTTGACCCGGGAATTGAGAAAGCTGTTGAAGTATTACTGGAAGAGTTAGAGAAAAACCCACCTAAAAAAGTAAAAATTCCTGAACCGCCAAACCGTTCCGGATTCCATGAAAAAGAGATAAAATAATAAATACTGTATAATCATAAAACTAAGCGCTTGGCGGATACAACTGCTTAGCGCTTTTTTTTCAAACAGAATAAATTTTACTTTTGTGATTTCAATACAACCTTATGAGAAATTACAAAACCATTTTTTACATTTTAATTATTGCAATTTTAAGTTCCTGTTCATCGGGTAAAAAAGCTTTTCAAAAAGGGGATTATTACACTGCATTGTATAAAGCGGTTGACCGGTTAAAATCGTCGCCGGAGAATAAAAATGCTACTAAAGTTTTGCGGGATGGCTATCCGGTAACCTTGGAATGGACGCAGGAAGAAATGGATATGGCAATCACCTCAAATGATATGTTTAAATGGGAACGTGCTATATATTTAATGGAGCAGGTTAACCGATTGTCTGATCAAATAAGAAGAACTCCGGCTGCACGCCAAATAATAAACAATCCTAAAAGCTATTCTGCCGAGTTAAATATGGCATATGAAAAAGCTGCTGAGATAAGGTACAATTTGGGTTTGGAAGAACTGGAGTTGAATACAAAAGAATCGGCACGTTCGGCCTACGAAAATTTTGTAGCAGCTGATCGTTTTGTTGCAGGATATAAAAATGTTCGCGAATTGTTGCAGGAAGCCAAAGAAGATGCAACGATAAAAGTTATAATGGAAGCTATCCCGGTACCCTCACAACGTTATAAAGTCTCCTCAGAGTTCTTTTACAATCAGGTTTTTGAATATGTAAACAACCGGTTTAGACCTGAAAGTTTTGTGAATTTCTATTCTCCATATCAGGCGGAAACAGAAGGATTAATTGATCCGGATTTTATTGTCGACCTGGAGTTTTTTGATTTTTCGATAGGAAACCTGGCAAGAACAGAAAAAGAAGAAAGTCTAAAAAAACGTGTTGCTATTGAAACAAGAGATTCTACAAAAGTTCGTTATAAAACTTTTTCCGCAAAATTAAAAACCTATACCGATGAAGTTATTTCAGGTGGTAATTTACGTCTTTTAATTCTTGAACCATCCGGCAATAAAATTCTGGTCGATGAGCTAATTCCCGGGGGATTTACCTGGGTAAACCAATATGCAATTTATGTGGGAGATATTGAAGCTTTAAACGATAATCAATTACATCTTGTAAACAATAAAGCGCTGCCCTTGCCACCACACCAGGATTTGTTTATCGAAATTACACGACCCATTTATGAGCAATTAACCGGGAAGTTACAGCGGTTCTTCAGGCGTTATAACTAAGTTTAAAATATGTTTATGAAGGAGTTTTTGAATTTAAATTATGGAGTTGCAAACCCTAAGGTCGAGAAACTCAAAGGCTATTGCAATTTGAATTACAAAATCTCAACTTCTTCTGTAAAGTACACCTTAAAAGAATTTCCAAACACCAAATCCAATTTCTTTTTTATTTTGGCCGAAAATGAGTTACTACTCTTTCTAAATAAAGTCAATTCATCGAACTTTCCGGTGCCCATTCAAAATTTGAAAGGTGAATATCTGACTGAACATCCTGACAAGAAAAGATTCTCCTGGTTGATTTCTTACCTCGAAGGTGTTTTTTTTGCTGAAGTAAATCATACAAAAGACCTCTTTAAATCGTTTGGTAGTTTTTTGGCCAAAATGGATTTGCAACTCAAGGAGTTTTCAAATTATGTAATAGAAGCCCGGAAAATTGAATGGGATTTGCAGTATTTCAAACTGTTGAATTCGGATAAAATTAAATTCATCTCCTCCCCATCCAGAAGAAAAATAGTTGAGTATTTTTTCCAGCAATATCTGGCCAATGTTGAGCCTGTTTTACCGGAACTTCGAAAACAGGTTATCCACAATGATGCCAACGATTGGAATGTTTTGGTTCAAAACAATCAGGTTTCAGGTATAATCGACTTTGGTGACATCTGCCATACACAGCAAATTAACGAACTGGCAATTGGAATTACATACGCCATTTTAGGGAAAGACAATCCTGTTGAATGGGCAATTCCGATAATACAGGGATATCATAAAGAGTTTTCGCTTATGGAAAAGGAAATTGATATTTTATACTGGTTAATTGCGGCCAGAATCTGCACCAGCATTTGCAATTCAGCTGAAGAAAAAATAAATCAACCTGAAAATGAATACATTTCAATCAGCGAAAAACCGGCCTGGGATTTATTAAAAAAGTGGATAAAAATTAATCCGGTTTTTGCGCGAAACGAATTTCGTAGAGCAGCAGGTTTTAAAATACCGGAGGAAAAAAAAATTAATAAAATAATTTCAGAACGAAACCAATCAGTAAACCCTATATTCTCGGTAAGTTATAATAAGCCCATTTATATGGAAAGTGCAGCATTTCAATATATGTTCGACAAATACGGAAACAGTTATCTGGATGCGTACAACAATATTCCTCATGTTGGCCACTCCCACCCTAAAGTTGTTGAGGCAGCTCAAAAACAAATGGCAAAATTGAATACCAACACACGTTATTTGTATGATTTGTTAAATGATTATACAGCACAATTACTATCAAAATTTCCACAGACCTTAAACAAAGTTTTTTTGGTAAATTCAGGAAGTGCTGCTACAGATTTAGCTATTCGACTGGCAAGAAACTTTACTAATAAGGAAAAAATTGCCGTAGTAGAACATGGATATCATGGCAATACGCAATCCGGAATAGAAATCAGTCATTATAAATTTGAAGGAAAGGGAGGCAAAGGAAAACCGGAAAATACGATTTGTTTATCTATTCCGGATGTCTACAGGGGAAAGTTTAATTCTGAAAAAGCAGGAAAAGAATATGCAAAAGAGGCTGTTTCTCAGATTCAAAATTCGAAGGAAGAAATTGCTGCTTTTATTGCTGAACCGATTGTGGGTTGTGGCGGACAAATACCCCTGCCAAATGGATATTTAAAAAAGATTTATAGTGCTATCAGAAAACAGGGAGGAGTTTGTATCTCGGATGAAGTTCAAACCGGTTTTGGAAGATTGGGAGATGTAAGCTGGGGTTTTGAACAACACGGTGTTGTCCCGGATATCGTTATCCTGGGTAAACCCATAGGCAATGGTCATCCAACGGGTGCGGTGATTTGCTCCCGTGAAATTGCAGAAGCATTTAACAACGGAATGGAGTTTTTTAGCTCGTTTGGCGGCAACCCGGTTTCATGCGCAATAGGGAAAGCAGTTCTCGATGTGATTGAAGAAGAACAATTACAGGATAATGCAAAAATCGTTGGCGACTACTACCTTCAGGAATTAAAAAAACTTCAATCAAAATATGAATGTATTGGCGACGTTCGTGGTTCAGGATTGTTTATCGGTTTAGAATTTGTAAAAGACAAATTGACCAAAGAACCTGACACCAAACTGGCTCAATTTGTAAAAAATGAATTGCGCGAACAATTTGTTTTGGTAAGCACCGATGGTCCTTTTGACAATGTAATAAAATCAAAACCACCTCTTTGTTTTTCGAAGGAAAATGTGGATGAGGTGGTTTCAAAATTGGGCTTTATACTTAATTCTATTGATTCAAAATCTTTTTCATTTCAGCGAGTGATTCAGAACTAATGGAATTGTTAGTAATGGGTTCCCGGGTGATAAGATTGTTTATATATTCTGATGCATCAATTTCACCCAGTTCATTTACCCTTTTCCAATCAGTATAAGCTCCTTCTTTATCACCAACCTCGTATTTGCACAATCCTCTTAACAACAATGAACTTGTTTCATAAGGGCAATATTTAATAGATTCATTATAGTATCTTAAAGCTTTTTTAGGATTGTTTTTTACCATCATCTGCTGATTTGCTTTGTCGAAATTTTTTCTGGCCTTACTCATCATAAATTCCTGACAATTTGCTACTTCGCTGCAAACAAAAGCAAGAGATATTTCTTTTTCCATGGCAACATGGTTTCCATCCCTAATGGCTGGTTTCCACATTCCATCGGTAGTTTCTAAAATATCTACAAGTTCTTCATCAAGTACACAACAAACACTGTTAACCACTTCAATGTTGCTTAATTTACCTCTTTCATCAACAGTAAATTTGATTACAGCGGTACCAGCTTCATTGGTTTCAAATACCAAATCAGACTTTCTTAGTTCCGAGCATAAATATTTTTCGATGGATTTGTTCTCTTCGTTGTTTAATAATTCAACAACATTTTCCACCCCGGTAAAGGTAGGTGTACTGATTTCTTCATCAATTCTTTCACTGTTTTCCTGTCCGATTGCTACAAAGGACAATAACAGACATAACAATACATATACAATTGTTTTCATGGCATCTAGAATTTAAAAATTAACACTTAAAATATCCTGATAATTTCGGAAAAAGATAAATACAGTGCATAGCAACTATGTTGCTAAAACTTTCAATTTTTCTAACGTGAATTACAATCCTGTTTCAGAAATTAAATTAATAATGCTTATAGTTGATAATGTTTGCTTAAACCCGCCTGTTCCAAAATTTTCACATACCGGGATTCATTTCGAAGAAAACTGAAATCAGGGTTGGTGGCTATCAGGTTAAAATAATGATATGGAATATACTTTTCTTCCAACACTTTTTCAAGCCAGTAAAGTGTTTCTTCCTTGTTTTCAGAAATAGCATACCACCAAGCCGTATAAAATGGATGCCCGTTTAATCCTTCCACGGGGATAGGAGAATTTTTATTGGTTTCAATCATCCATAACAATAATCCTTCAATTCCGGAACTATCAAATGCAATTTGAATTTTGTTGTCATGTTCATCTGAACCGGAGTAGATTTTGGCAATCTTTTGTAATTGATTTTTCATTTTCTCCCCTTCTTCAAGTTTTGCATAATTCAAAACAAACAACCAGTAATTGCTGCTAAAACCCGGATTATAATCATAAGCAACAGAACAAGCATCCAACGATTTATAATATTTCTGTTCGAAATAATAGATCCATGAATTCAAATTTTGTACAACCCAAAAATAGGGTTCCAGTTCAAGGGCAATATCCACTTGTTTCCGTGCTTCGTCAATGGGACCGGTAATCATAAGATACTGGGCATACCATTGTCTTGATGTTGCATAGTTTGGATTTAACCGGATGGATGTTTCAAATTCTTTTTTTCCTTCTTCAAATTTTCGCTGTCCCCAAACATGGTATGCGGCAAGAACACAATGTGCTTCAGCACAATCAGAATCAATTTGCAATGCTTTTAAACTTAATTCGTGTGCTTTAACAAATCCATCTGTTGAACCCAAAATCCCCCAGGCAGTTAAATTAAACCATGCTTTGGCCAGTCCTGCATAAGCTTCTGCAAACTGGTCATCTTCGGCAATTGCTTTTTCGTAATATTTTATACATCCTTTTACTCCTTCCGGATCAAAACCATAACGTTGAGAACCACTTGCTTTATGATGTAAAAAACGGGCCTGTAAATAGTAGTTGTATGCCAAAGAACTATTTGTTGTTTTTGATTTAAACCTGTTCATCTCATTTTCAGACAAAGCAGATTTAATTTTTGATGCAACAAGCAGTGAGATTTCTTCCTGCACACCAAGAATGTCACTCAATTTTCTGTCAAAATTTTCTGACCAGATGTGATCTTCCCGAAAGGGATATGCATCGATCAATTGAACATTGATTCTTATGTTTTCATCCTGCTTTCTGATACTTCCCTCCAGAACATATTTAACTTTGACTTTTCTGGCAATTTGTCGTACAGTTAAATTACTGTTTCTGAATTGTTCAGCAGAGGTACGTGATACCACACGTAAATTTGTAATACGATATAAATCATTTAATATGTCTTCTCTAATTCCATCCGCAAAATATTCATAGTCAGAATCGTTGATATAATTATCGAAGGGTAAAACAATAACAGACAAGTCTCTGCTTAAGAAAAAATACCATATACCTAAAAAAACCATTAAAATTACAGTTAAAGTAGTTAGAAAATAAAAAGGCATTTTTCGTTTAAACTTTGAGTCTCTTGCAGGCAATTGAATGTCAGCTTTCTTCGTCAACGGCATTTCATTACCAAATCTGCTTTTTACTTCTCCCGGAGGAAAACCAAAATACTCATGAAAACAATGATTAAAATAAGCCGGACTACTGAAACCAACATCATAAGCCACTTCTGCCGCTGATATGTCCTTCTTCTGAAGCATTTTCATTGCTTCTTTTAAACGAATGTTTCTGATAAACTGACTAAGAGATAGATTGGTTTCCGATTTTAGTTTTCTGTGAATATAAGACCTGCTTCTACCATGTTCTTTTACCAACTCACTTACTCCAAATTGATTATTGCTTAGGTTGGTTTCTACGATTTTGGTTAGTTGATTTAAAAACGACTGATCCGATTCCGTACTAGAATTCATGGCTTTTGGAAAGTTGAATCGATTTTATTAACTATCTAATATACAAATATTTGAGCACAATTACAATTAAAATTTCTCATACTTGTTTTTCAATTATTATTTAAAAAAACTTTGATTTCCGCAGTTTTATACAACTGTAAGTTTATTTTTCGTTTGATGAATTTACAATGTTCTGATAAATGAAAATTGTGATTTTTTCAGTTAAAGGATTTGATTAATTTCGTCGCTTGAATTAGTAATATAGAGATATGAGGGCTGCAATTCTGTTTTTGATTTTGATTTTTGGTGCAAGTGAAGTTTGGACTCAGGAATACAACCTGGTTTGGGAAGACAATTTTGAAGGTGAAGGCTTAAACCCTGCAATTTGGAATATTGAACAAAAAAAGGGATCTGGAACACTGGACAAAATAAAGAACTCCAGCATTATAAAACAGAGAATGTAAGTGTTGGGGATGATGGTGAAGGAAATAATTGTTTAATCCTTACTGCAAAAAAAGAAAATTATAATGGTTATGGTTTTACATCAGGAAGAATAAATTCAAAAGGAAAACTGGACATTAAATATGGAAAGATTCAAGCCAGAATAAAACTTCCGGATTTAGCCAATGGTTTGTGGCCCGCATTTTGGTTGCATGGAAGTAATGATTTGAAATGGCCTGCATCAGGAGAAATAGATGTGATGGAAGCCGGTCATTCAGAAGGTATTTCAACCAACAGGCAAAATACAACTTTTGGTGGAGCATTGCACTGGGAACACAATGACAGTTATGCTGGATACGGAACCAAAGAGCAATCTTCAACACCTTTAAATGAAAAATACCATGTTTATACAGTTGAGTGGGATGATAAGGTCGTAAAAATGTTCCTGGATGATAACACATCACCCTATTTTGTCATGAACGTAAATGGCTCAGATGCAGAAGAATTTCGTGATTATCCGATGTATCTGATATTTAATCTTGCCGTTGGGGGTTCTTTCACAGGGATTTACGACAAAGAAGAAATTACTGCACCCATGCCGGCGAACATGTATGTAGATTATGTTCGTGTTTATCAAAAAGAAGGGAATGGCGAATTGTCAACGAATCCACCGGTATCAAGCAGTCTGGCTGTTTTTGCTGATGATTCCGATTTGGAAAATACTCTGGAAATCGGATTTGATACAAACATTGAAGCACTCGGTACTTCAGAACGAACGGGCGAATCTCCTAAAGAAGGAAATGAGGTATTGTCTTACAATTTAATGGCTAATGTTGATTACAATATTTCGTTTATTTCATTGGCAACTAAAAACTTAAGCACTTTAACCCAGGACGGAAGTTTGGATTTTTATGTAAAAACCAATTCTTTTTCAGATATTCAAGTGGGACTAAAAGATACACTGGGAAGTGAAAAATGGATAACCCTTAACGACTCATCAAAATACAATTGCCAAAGAGATGAAACATGGAGCCGTGTAATTATTCCACTAAATGAATTTAGTGAAGTGGATTTCGCTAAAATTGATGGGGTGTTTATGATTAAAGGAACACCAGAAAGTGATAGTTACATTTCCATTGACAGGGTTATAATATCAAATTCGGTAGTTAATTCTGAACTTTACGGTATTTATACCAATAACCCAAATATTACGGAGAATTTCGTAATTGATAATACAAATGGTTATTTGTACATCTGGGAAAACACCCTAAAAACGATGGATGATGCTCCTGAATATGAGGGTGAGGATGTACTTGCTTTTACATCAGAAAGTGGAAAGAACTGGTTTGGTTTTGGTTTGTTTTCGAAAAAAGGAATCGATTTAACACAGTTCGCAGATGGTTATTTGAAACTTGCTTTAAGAACAAATTCATCAAATGATTTTTGGATTGGAGTAAGCGGTGCCAACAATACCGAAGCAAAAATTGATTTTAAAACTGGAAACGATCCCTATGGATTTGTACGAGACGGGCAGTGGCATCGTATCACAATTCCGGTAAACGATTTGCTAAAAAAAGGACTGGATTTATCTTCTTGCGACAATATATTTATGCTGGGGGGTGCTCCAACAATTAATAATATTCTGGTTGATGATATTTATTTTTCAGTTTCAGAAGAAGATTTTGAAAACAGGTTTATAAATCCTGACAGGAATAATCCATTATCAACCGATATTCAAAAAATTACAGCCGACTATTATCGCATCTACTCTGAAAACACAAACATTCCTGATTTCTTCGAAATCGACAATAAAAAAGGACATATTTATATTTGGGATAATTCTTTAAGAGAAATTGCCGGGGGAACACCCTATGACGGAACAGAACAATTATCATTTAAAAGCGGAAACCTTGGTTGGTACGGCTTTGGAATTTTCTCGGACCATGGATTGGATCTGACTCATTTTGCCAATGGTTTTTTGACTTTATCTATTAAAACGAGTTCCGATGAAGATTTTTGGATTGGGATACAGGGAGATGAAAACACGGAAGGTAAAATTAGTTTCAGCAGCGGATCAAGAATAAATATTGACCGGGATAATAATTGGCACAGGGTTACCATTCCGATAAATAAGCTTACGGCTGAAGGATTAAAACTTGAAAACTGTGGAAACATTTTTATGCTTGGAGGAAACTATATTTCAGATATAGCTGTAGATGATATTATTCTTTCAACAAATACAACACTTCCCGAAAATCCAAACTTGAATGTTTCAACATCAGTACAACATAATGATATGGATATCCTGCAGGTTTACCCAATTCCAATGAAGGATTACTTAAATTTGAGGACAGGTGTAAAACTCTCATGGATAGAAATTTATAATCAATCAGGAGCATTAATTTATAACGAGGTTCCGGCTGATGAAATCAGTATTAAAGTAAACACACAGAATTTTTCACCAGGAGTTTATTTGCTGAGAGTTGTATTGGATGACAATAAAATCCTTACCAAAAAAATCATTAAGAAATAAAATATCAACTCATTTTAAAATATTCAAATCAATCTAAACTAACTTTTAATGTACAAAAAACAACATTTAGCCATTCTGTTATTTCTTTTTGTTTCGATAATTACATTCGGACAAAAACAGGTGCCTTTTAACAGCAAAAAAATTGTATACATGGGGCGAACCGAGGTTGAAGAAAATAATAGTGTCAAGATTTACTGGCCGGGAACTTCTGCAAAACTTTATTTCGAAGGAAGCGATGTAAGTGTAAGCATGAGCAACGACAAAGGCAAAACTATTTTTTACGCAATAATTGATGGTGATGCCGAAAATGCCAAAAAAATTATTCCCGAAAAAAATAAATCAACCATTCAAATTGCAAGTGGATTACCAGTGGCCAAACATTCAGTAGAAATTTTTAAACTGACGGATAATACTACGGTTACGTCATTTTACGGATTTGAACTTAATGACGATGCCAAAGTATTAAAATCCCAAAAACAAGGTAAAAAGAAAATGGAGTTTTATGGTAATTCAATTACGGCAGGCCATGGTGTAGATGTAAAATATGGAGAACCTGATTCGGGAGATCCGGAGTTTTTTAACAATTACTATACCTATGCTGCACGCACGGCACGACATTACAATGCACAATACTATTGCAATGCAAGAAGTGGAATTGGTGTAATGTTAAGCTGGTTTCCCGAAATAATGCCGGAGGTATATAATCGTATTGACCCTTTTGATTCGGAAAGCGAATGGGATTTTTCAAATTATACACCAGGCATTGTCGTAATCAATTTATTTCAAAACGACAGCTGGCTGATAAATAATCCTGACCATGAACAATTTAAGGCCCGCTTTGGAACTACCCGTCCTGATGAAAAAAAGATTATTAAATCTTATAAAGATTTGGTTTTAAAAATCAGAAAAGAGTATCCGAAAGCCTCAATCATTTGCGCATTGGGAAGTATGGATGCCACACGCGAAAATTCGCCCTGGCCGGGATATGTAAAAAAAGCAGTGGAGGAATTAAATGATAAAAAGATCTATACCCATTTTTTCAAATACAAGAACACTCCCGGTCACCCGATTGCAAGTGAGCAAAAAGAAATGGCTGACTCTTTGATTGAGTTTATCGATAAAAACATTAAGTGGTAGTATTCCGTTTTATATTGTTGGTTGTTTATTTTTAAGTAAAAGAAAATTTTATTTGGCAGAAAAGATAATCGTTCATCTTGTAAAGAATAAAAAATGAAATCAATATTAACTGTTTCGCTTATCATACTTTTAGTAGTAACAATTTCGGCTCAGAATTCTCATCTGGCAAGGGGTTTTGTTTTTGATGATAAAAATAAAAATGGTATTCTTGATGACGGAGAAAAAGGAATAGAGGGAGTTTTGGTGTCAAACCAGGAGGATGTTGTATTGACAGATAGCAAAGGGTACTACGAACTTTCCATTAAAAACCCGGGTACAATTTTTATTACAAAACCGGCCAATTACAATGTCCCGTTAAATGATTTCAATAATCCGCAATTCTATTATATTCATCAACCTGACGGATCAAAGGTGATGGAGTTTGAAGGCATTTCCAAAACAGGGGAATTACCTGAATCAATAAATTTCCCGTTGTATGAAACTATAGAAAAGGACAATTTTCGTTTATTGGCACTCGCCGATGTGCAGGTAGCGTCTGCAAAAGAAATTGATTATTTCAGACAGGATTTTATTCCGCACCTGTTAAATGAAAAATTCGATCTGAGCATTTCCCTGGGAGATTTGGTTCATGATGATTTAAGCCTGTTTCAGGGATATAACCAATCGGTTGCATTGCTTAATACTCCGGCCTACAATATTATTGGAAATCATGATGTAAATTATGATGTAAACGAACCTTTTTCAAGTGACACCTATAAAAGCTTTTACGGACCAAACTACTATTCTTTCGACTATGGACAGGTTCATTTTGTTTGTTTGAAAAATTTTGAAAGACTTTGTAAAAAGGGAGATACTGAAAGGTACTGGAATTGTTACGAGGGTCAGGTTAATGACAAACAATTAAAATGGTTAAAAAATGATTTAAAGAATACATCACCTGATAAACTTGTGGTTATTTGTCAACATGTAGCTTTCGAAAAAAACAGTACAACAGGAGAGCGAATGAAGGTAAAAAACCGGCAGGAAGTTTTTGATGTTTTAAAGGATCGTAAAAATTTACTGGTTCTCGCCGGTCATAAGCACACGCTTCAGCATGATTATTTTACAAAGGAAGATGGGTGGAAAGGAAAAGATGAGTTGCATCAGATTGTTTGCGCTTCGGTAAGTGGCTCTTGGTGGTCAGGGCCAATTGATAAAAATGGGGTACCTACTTCCACACAAATTGATGGAGTCCCGAACGGTTATTTTATTTTTGAATTTAAAGGAAATAAATTTGTACATCATTTCCATCCTGCCGGTAACAGCGCGGAACAAATGAGAATAGAATTTCCGGAGGAAAAGATTAATACGGAGAACATGGAAATTATTGTAAATGTTTTTAACAGTAATAAATATTCTACCGTTTTTGCTGAACTTGATAATTTGGAGAAAGTTGAACTAAAAAACGAAATTTCCAAAGATCCTTTTATAAGCAGTTCTTTTGCCAATCCTAACAGTAATTATAAAAGTTGGGCGAGTCCTTCAAATTCAACACAAATTTGGAAAGGACAACTCCCCGTCGATATGTCAAAAGGCTTGCATAACTTAAAGATTACATCTGTCGATGAATTTAAAAGAGAATTTACTTCATATAAAGTATTTGAGGTAAGTCAGTAAAAACGGTTTGTCAGAATAATTCATCCGATGACTATTTTTTCAACTCATACTCATCGGATGAAGGATGAAAATCTTGGCTTTAATACTTCTGCAATAACTTCAAAAGTTTTTCATCCAGTTTATGCCCATACCAGTCTTTGTATTCAATGTCTTTTCTTCCTGAGTCCATAATACCAAACGTACCTCTGAATTCCCATAAAGAAAAACCAATTCCGTTTTCCGATAATACACCAAGCACCTCATCAAACCAGGCCAAAAATACATCGTGTGGTGTTGCATTCCAACAACCGCACTCCCCACAATGAACTCCAACTCCCTGTTTCACCGCGTCAATCCACGGAGCATAAAATTCTTCAAGGCTTTTCCGGCTAAACTCCCGGCCATCAATTTTACCCGGCCACACCGGTTTTGGCGCATCGTCAGGATTTTTAAACACCCATGGTGCACGATAATGCGAAATATAATGCGGAAAATATCCTCGACAACTTTGCCCGATTTCCAAATCAAAAATCTCAGGAATGACATCGCTGCCTACATTGTTTCCATCGGCAATTACCATATGATTTGGATTATGTTCCCTGATGGTTTCCAGCGAATTTTTTGCCACTTTTCGGTACAAATCTCCCGGAATTGGTCCACGCCTTGAATGTTGATCATTCATATCTTCACGGGTACAGGGTTCGTTTACTAAATCAAAACTAATCTGTTTTTGTGTTTTTGATGCAAAACGTTTTGCCCACATCCCCCAGTGAAAATAAAAAGCATCCTGCGCTTCTTTATCCTGCCATAAATTATAGGGTTCGTTAAAACCGGCATTTACACAAAATCCGGGAGCCCGGTGCAAATTCAAACTAACATGCAAACCATGTTTGTTTGCCAATTCAACAATTCTTTCCACCTCATCTACAGCCGCCTCGTCGATATTATAAATTTCTTCAGGAGTAATATGTTTCGAACGATCAAACTTGACATATCGTGGATAAGCCATTGGAAAGCGAACAAAATCAAATCCCCAGTCCGCCATCCATTTAAAATCCTCTTCAGTGGTTTTACTATAAGAACTTCGCCCGGGATTTGGAGCAAAAAAGTCTAAAAGGTTAAATCCCCGCCATTGAGGCAATTTATTTTCAATTTTATTACTTGAATTGGCTAAAGCAAGGTTTCCTGTCATACCCATTCCGGCAGTAACAAGACCTGTGGTTTTAATAAAATTTCTGCGTTTCATTATTTTGGTTTATTGGTTTGGATAAAGATACAATTTGACCTTAACAGACAAAAACATATCCTAAAAAAGTATGTTCGACAAAAATAAAAATCCGATAATTTCTAATTTGCTTTGACGACTTTAACGGTTTTTTGAAAATCCTTAGTCCTGAAAATCACAAAATAATTTCCCGGTAATAAACCGGAAGTATCCCACTGTACAGAATGCTTCCCTGTAATCGTTTTTCCTGAGTATATACGACTTACCAGTTTCCCGTTAATTGCCACCGCATAAATTTCAATAGGAATTCCATTCGATATAAAACTAACATTTACAACTTCATTTAATGGATTTGGAAACACTTTAAAATTGCTGTCAGCATTCTGCATTTCGGATGAAACCAGCTGTTTACTTTTTATTACCGGAATGGTTTCAAAATTATTTAGCAGAACTTCATTTCTATCTGTTTCCTGCAATTCAAACCATTGATGTAAAATCGAAGCATAAACACTTCTAAAATCAAACTCCCATGGAAGATTATCTTTATAAGTGGCACCGGAAGAAATAAGCGGATTGTTGCCTAAAACACCGGGAACGACACTATTACCAAAAACAAACATTGGAGCAGCTGCACCATGGTCGGTTCCCAAACTTGCATTCGAGACTATTCTTCTTCCAAATTCAGAAAAGGTCATGCCTGCAACATTATCATCCACACCGTGGTATTCAAGATCTTTCATGAAGGCCATTATGGCATCGTTTAATTCCTTTAATAAAACCGCATGTTCACCCGATGTATGATCCATTTCTTCCACCTGACTATCGTGTGTATCAAAACCATCAATTTTAACCAGGTACATCGAAGTTTGCAATCCTCCTGCAATTAAGCGTGCAACTATTTTTAAATGTTGTGCCAAATCTGTTTCAGGATAAGTTTTTTGATATTTGACTTTTTCTGCAGCTTTTTTTACCACTTCACCATACAACTGCGACTGTCTTGCTGTGTAACGAATGTGTTTCAGTTTATCTCCAACAAGAGTATCCGGAAGTTCCGATTCAATATTATCAACCAATCCATAAAAATCTGTTGGATCTTTTAAAACCATGCTCATCGATGCTGCCGGCCCCTGAAACAACATTGTTGAACCATAACCAATTTCAATTGACAAAGGATCTGATACGTTTTCATTGGGATAATCTTCCGGATAACCTGGAAACTGATGATCAAGAAATCTTCCCGGCCAGCCACTGTTTATCAGGTTATCCGAATCTGATCCACTCATCCAAATATCGGTCGATTTAAAATGAGAATAGTTTTGTTCCGGATATCCAACTGACTGAATAATACGCAACCTGTCTTCGTTAAACAACGACTGTAAACCAGCCAGTTCAGGGTGTAAAGCTACATTGGTTCCAGATAGTGGCAGCAATTTATTTTCAGGTAAAATAATATGCGGGCGAACCCTGTTTAGTGCTGAAAGCTGGTCAAGAGGAACAACTGTATTTAATCCGTCGTTTCCTCCCTGCAGATAAATCAACACCAGAACTTTGTTGGATTCGGCAGCTGATTTTGCCATTTGATTTGCAAAAGAAGAAAAACCAAATCCACCAAGTAAAGTGGGGATTCCAATTGCATGAGCAGTATGTTTTATAAATGATCTTCTTTTCATTTCATTACATTAAATGATATTCTCCCAATTGCAGTATCTGCTTAAATGTACTTTTCAAACGGCTTTCAACAATTGACCTTTTTGAATTACTTTGTTGATCTTCTAAATATTCATTCCATGCATTTGTCCAGTAATAATCATTTTGTTGTCCGGATAAAAGCACAGATTTAAGTTGATTTAATACCAATTCTGAAATTTCAACTCCCAAAAAGAGTGAGGTAACTTCTTTTAATAAAAGATTAGGATCTGAAGGTTTATCCAGTGTTTTTACAAATTCAACTAAATCCACTTTGATTTTACGACTCCTGGAAATCCAAAATCCCCAGTTTATCAGCGAATCTGTTTGCGAAGCTCTTTTTGTTATTGTCGTTGTTGTTATCCACGCTTTGTCGTACTGAGGTGCCTGATAATAAGGTGTCCAGCCTGCAACATTGGGAGGGTCGCCAATTTCCATTCCCAGGCTCGACATACTCCAGAGCATTGTTCTGTGCTTCTCATAATCAGTAACCAAATCATCATCTTCTTTTGAATCGATATCAAAAGCACGCCACAATCCTAATAAATGATCCAGCGGACTCTTTATCAATACCCCCCTGTTTTGAATATCAAAAAAATGCTCGCTTTTAAACAGGGTCAGTAAAACCGGCTTAATTTCATAATTATTGGAGCGAAAAATTTCTGCAAGCGGTGTAATTATTTTTTGTTCAACATCTTCCGTAATTAAATTCGATACAAAAAAGGAGTAAATTCTTCGACATATATATTTTGCTGTTTCCTGATTATTAAAAATCATATCCAACAATTCAGTAAGTTCTTCTCTCCCCTGCCCGCCGGGCTTTCCTTCGATGATTGTATTATCGTAAAATTCCGAAAACTTTTTATTTGATTTATCGTGTTTAAAATGGTCAAAATAATAAGAAAAATCCCCTTCGTTATAATAAGGTTCTCTTTTCACCCGGTAACCGGTTAAAATCCTGGCTGCATTCTGAACATCTCCTTCTGTATATTTTGAATCAGGTCCTTTTCCCACACAAAACAGTTCCTGCAATTCTCTTGCATAATTTTCGTCAGGGGCATTTTTTGTATTAGACTTACCGTTCAGAAAATATAACATCGAAGGATCGAGTGTTAAAGCCCTGATAAATGCTTTATAATTTCCCAGCGCATTTTTATAAATCATCTCGAAATATCGATAACTGGCTTTTGCAATGTAGACATCCCAAACTTTGGTTACCAGTAGATTGCTCCAAAACAATACCATTTTTTCGTGAATAGTAGCTTCCTGATTGATAATGTTTTTTATGAGCCATGTTTTTAGGGAAACCACTCTTAAACTTTCTGCGGAACTGCCATGCGGAGCTTTTATCCAGGTCTCACCTAATCCAACATGTGGATCTTTAGCATCTTTATAACCCTCATAATTATTAACCGGTGGTTCGGGCAGCAGAGATTCAGCAATTAGTTTTTCTACTGCTCCATCCATCGATAATTTGCTGAAATTATCCAGGTTTTCTTTTTTTACACCAAACATGGTTCGACTTAATAAATGTCGCGCTTCGTATACTCCCCAACTTCCTGAATACTTTTCTAAACCTGAAGAAATAACGGCTTTTTTTAATAAAGAATCTGTGTTCGAAACCGGAGGTTCTAAGTTAACGGGGTCCACTTCACGAGCATCTTTTATCCATTGAAATCGTTCTAAAGGCCGTGGGTCTGAAATCTTTTTGGTTTCCATAATTATTTACAAAACAAATTCAGAAATAAAAAGTTGAAATCCCGGTAACAATAAAAATATTCAAGCTTTATTTTTCGGATTTTTGTTCAACCCAGATTAGTTTTGAGGTATCATAACCTCTTTCTTCTACTTTATTTATGATGTGTTTTTTAACTTCCTGACTTAGTTTTGGTGTCCGGCTTAATATCCATAAATAGTTATCCGATTTACTTCCAACCAATGCCCATTGATAATCTTTATCTAATTCAAGAATATAATAGTCGGCATAAAAAATCCAGAAAAAAGATACTTTTAGTTTTCCCGTTTCATCTGTAAGTTTTGCTTTTCCTTCTGCAACATCCAATTTACCGTCAAGCGATTCTTTATATCCTTTATTTAGCACTTTAATTTTGCCATCTTCACGCAAAGAATATGTTGCAGTTACTCCCTGCAATCCGCGTTCAAAGCGGTGATCATATCGGGCAATTTCGTACCAGGTTCCCAGGTATTTTTCTAGATCAAGTTCTTTTATAGTTGATTTATCCATTTTTTGAGCATTACCATTACCAACAAAACAACTTGCTGAAAATAAAAATAATACTAAAATTATTTTAATCTTTCTAATCATCACTGTTTATTCAATACCATTTCAAAAAAGGGAAACCAGTTTTCTCCATCCCTCGAAAAATGGCCTGTTTCGTGCCACTGCCCTTTATTGTTCAATTGTAATTTATATTTCATTTTTCCCTGAGGAGTTTCCATTATCCAGCTAAATGAATTTTCTCCAACCTCGGGTTCATGTTCAGTAAAATAACCTCCGGGAACCCTCCAAGACTGCCATCGGTATTTTTGATTGGCTACATCATAAGAAACAACGGCAAATGCATCATGTGCCACTTCTTTATTACCCTCTTTATTGAAATGATAACCTGTTCCCTTAATTTTTAATATGGTGCCGTTAAGTTCTAAAACAATAGATTCATGCATTTCAACCGTATCACGGTTTTGAGGACCCATCTGAGTCCATGCTGTACCTTTCCACTCTCCAACGAGCCATTCCATTTTTTTCATGGCATTTTGTTGAATAATCTCCGGGGACTGAGAATAACCGATTGAAGCAAGAAAAATTAATAGGAAAAGTAAGGAAATTGTTTTCATAATAATCAGTTTTAATTACTAAACAATTCCAATTAAAGCCGGTTCAGTTTTATGAATGAGAACTGTTTATTCTTCTCATCATTTCCATGCACATTCTACCGTTATGGTACGGTGCTTTCCATGGACTGACTTTATCAACATTCAATACTTTAAGATTTTTATCTACGCCCCAAAACCATTCACCTTTCTTGCTATCAACGATATGATTTTGAATAAACTTCCAGCTTAATTCAGCTTGTCTCAGATATTTGTCATCCGAAGTAATTTGCCAGGTATTAAAATATCCAACTACAGATTCAGCTTGCGGCCACCAGTCAAACTGTTCCCACAAATGATTTTTTTCTTTTTCGTAATACATTCCACCATGCGATGCAAAAGCCTCTTCAATTAACAAATCGCTCATTTTAATCGCCACGGCTTCCACTTCATTTATCAGTTTTGTGTTTTCTATCACCTCTGCAGCTTCATTCATTAACCATGTGGCTTCAATATCGTGCCCGTATGAATCAATCTCAGATCTGACTTTCCAGTCTTTGTCAAAAAACAGAATCAAATGATTGGTTTGAGAATCCAAAATTTTATCTAAAAAAATACGAAGTAAATGTTCAACCTTTTTTTTAACTTCATCTGTACTATGAATTCGATACAAATTAGTATAGGCTTCAAGAATATGAAGATGGGTATTCATTGATTTTTTTACGTCCAGATCTTTGGGACTTAATCGCTGATCATCCGTTTCTTTCCAATCAGCGGTATTGGCTTCAATATATCCACCAAATTCCTGATCAAAGGCATATTTTTCAAGAATCATAAACATTGAAATTGCCAACTGTCGGGCTTTTTCATCTTTAAAAGCTAACCAGTATTCCGACAAAGCATAAATAAAAAATGCCTCTGCATAAAACTGTTTTTTTGTATCCTCCGGCTTGCCATCAGGAAACACGCTCCAGAAAATTCCACCATTTTGGTTATCCCAAAAAGTTTCGAGAATTATACGAAATGCTTCATCTGCCATTTTTTTATATTCAGCTTTTGGAAAAATTCGGTAAGCCGCAGAGTATGTCCACATAATGCGAGTGATAAATACGGCTGAGATTGGAGCGTTGATATCTTTCTCTCCCTGGTTATTGATTTTACAAATAAAAGTTTTTCTAATCTCATCGTACACTTCATTGATCCAAAAATCAAGAATATTGTCGTTGAGTTCGGTTTCGAATTGTTGTTTTAGCTTTTGAAAATCCATTTGAGTTGAATGTTGAAAGTTTAAAGTCTAATCTGACTAAACTAATGATTGTCATTCAATAAAGTTGAGAAGAGCAAAAAATATTCATCTGAACTACTCACCCTGATTGAGACTTCGTCACAATCGTCCCTCTCTTCACGAAGAGAGGGAGAAGAGGGAGAGTTCAAGAATATGAATAGACAACTCATTTATATTTAGCCTTTTAAAAGAACAAATTTTTATCGTGATTTGGATAAAAGATTCCGGCATCAATTCTGATCCTGTCTAAAGTTTCCATTAAATCGAGACTTATTTGCCAGGTCATTTTATCACTTTCAATCCGGCCTTTATCCAGACATTTCATTACATGTTCAGCTTCATACTGATATCCAAAACCTTCGTTGTGCATTGAATCGATTTTAGTTTCTTCACCTCCTTCTTTCCAAATGGTTATATCTGTTGGCGTAAACCATCTTGGATTTAAAATGAGGTAACCTTTTTCACATAAATATTCAGTTTGAACCGGTGAATACGTTGCAAACCCGGATGTCAGGTTTGCCATTTCACCATCGCTGTACTTAAACAAAATATTGATACTTTCTTCAGAGCCTGTTTCGCTAAAATCGGCAAATGTTTTAATGATTTCAGGAACACCCAAGGAAGTAAGTGCAGCAAACACCGGGTAAATTCCAATATCCAGCAAAGAACCTCCTCCCAAATCGATATTATAAAGTCTCTTATTTGTATCGAAAGGTGCATTAAAAGTAAAATCAGACCTAACCGTTTTTAATTTTCCAAGTTCTTCTGTTTTCAGTATTTCCATCGCCTTTTGATAACTTGGTTGAAACATGGTCCAGAAGGCCTCCATTAAAAAAGTATTGTTTTGTTTTGCACAGGCTATCATTTCTTCCGCCTCTTTTTTATTGATGGCAAATGCTTTTTCGCACAACACTGCTTTTTTATGATTCAAACATAACATAGTATGCTCGCGGTGATGAGAATGAGGAGTGGCAATATAAACCACATCGACTTTTGGGTCGTTCACCATTTCCGTATAATTTCCATAGGCAATTTCAAATCCATGTTCGTTTTTAAAATCTTCCGCTCTTTGCAGATCACGCGAGGCGGTCGCATAAAGATTTGCATTCGGTAACAATTTTAAATCGTTAGTAAATTTGTGTGCAATTTTTCCACAGCCTAAAATGGCCCAGTTGTATGTTTTCATATTTAACTCAAAATCTTATTATAAAACTATCATTGTATTTCTTATTTTATTTTGTCTTGCCAGACGGGCTTTCATTTTTCTCCTTGATGAGAAAAACGAAACAAAAAGAATCAAGAAAATTTAATGCTTCTCCCCACCATCCAACGCTAGCCCGCGCCAAATTTTCACCCAACCCACATTTAATCCCGACAAATCAATTCAATATCTATCGCATGTGTTCAATTATGATACTTCTTTTTTTGTTCGAGCATTTTTATCATATCCTGAAGTTTCTTTTGTCTTATTTCCGGAGTTCGGGCAATTTGCAAACGATAAATAATAGCATACCTGTTGATATTATTGAGCGTTTTAAAAAACGCTGCCGCATCAGAGTTTTTATTTAATGCATCTTTTAAATAAGCCGGTACTTTTGCATTCTTTGGTGAATCGTAAGCGTTTTGCCAGGTTCTTTTTTCTTTGGCAATTTTTATACTTTCCAATCCCGGTGCTTTCATCCGCCCCTGAGCAATCAGTTTCTTAACTTTATTCTTATTAATTTTCGACCAATTGCTTGCAGGTTTACGTGGTGAAAACCTTTGAATCCACGAATCTTCGTCATAAGCTTTTTTTAGTCCGTCAATCCAGCCATAACACAGTGCAACTTCAAGTGCCTGATCATACGTAATTGATTCAATCTTACTTTTCTTTTTGGCAATTCTTACCCAGACTGCCCCGGAGTTTCTATTCTCTTCAAGCCAAGTGCTCCATTCTTCTTCTGTTTCAAAAAGAATGATGGGTAATTCGTCTTTTGGCTTGACAGGCATAAAAACTTCAATTTTTAACAGGATAAAACTTTATATAAATCCAGGCACAGTTCGACTCCACTCACTGTGACTATCAGACTATACGAAGTCTAAGTCTAAAATCAGAAAAAACAAATATGTAGATAACCATTTTTTCTCTTACTTCAGACTTTTATTCTTATCTATAAGTTTATTAATCGTTTCAACACTTAAGGCAGTTCTTAATCCATCTTCCGGGGTATTTAAACAGTAATCGATAAGTCTTTCTACAGTTGTTGTGGCTACATTCATACGTGTATCAGAAGCTCCGTAATAAATAAATACTTCATCATTTTCGTTGCGAATCCAACCATTTGTAAATACCACGTTCGAAACATCTCCGGTCCGCTCCTCACCTTCCGGTGCAAGAAAGTATCCTCCCGGTTTTGCAATGACTTTAGAAGGATCCTTCAAATCAGTCATAAACATAAACAACACATATCGTAAACCGGCTGCGCAAGCTCTTACACCGTGCGCCAGATGTAACCAGCCCTTTTCGGTTTTAATTGGAGCGGGCCCCTGACCATTTTTAAGCTCTTTAATGGTATGATAAATCTTTTCGTCAATAATTTTTTCTTCCGGAGCTTCGGCCCTGGTAATATCGTCAACAAAAGCCCAACCGATTCCTCCGCCGCCACCGACTTCAATAAATCCATCTTGCGGCCTGGTATAAAAGGCATATTTCCCTTCAACAAATTCCGGATGTAAAACCAGGTTTCGCTGTTGTCCGTGATGGGAGATAAAATCAGGCAAACGTTCCCAATTCACCAAATCCTTTGTACGTGCAATTCCCCCGCTTGCTGTTGCCATCGAAGTATCTCCTGCAGGTGCATTTGGATCTTTTCTTTCCGAACAAAAAATTCCATAAATCCATCCGTCTTCATGTTTTACCAGACGCATATCATAGACGTTTGTATCCGGATCATCGGTTTCGGGCATCGTTACCGGGCGATCCCAAAAACGCCAGTTGTCTATACCATTTGCACTTTCTGCAACAGCAAAATATGATTTCCTGTCCCAACCTTCTACACGCACCATTAAAATATAACGTCCATCGATATAAATAGCACCACTGTTTAATGTCGCATTAACACCTATTCGCTGCATTAAAAATGGATTACTTTCGTAATTTAAATCAAACTTCCAATGCAATGGCGCATGCGCTGCCGTTAGTATGGGTCTTTTAAACCGTTGATAAATTCCATTGTAATCTTTTTTTAAGGGCTTATTTCTTTTGGTTATCAGTTTTTCGTGTTGCTTCCTGAGCTTTGCCAATTTTTTATCAAAATCTTTTTTTGAAGGAATCATAAAAAGTTTAATGTTAAAAGTTTAAAAATTAAGTACATCAATCATCAGTGAAGAGTTTAATTTTTGTGTCCGTATTCAAAACTTGTTGGTTTAGCTTGGATGACCTCCGCATTAAACTTTAAACACGAAACTTAAAACTCTCCTACTCTTCCGGTAGTTTATCCCACCATGTTTTTTTCAATATAAAACCACAAATTACCGTAATAATTATTGTAATCCAAATGGGCAAAGTATCTTTAATAACGATATAAATTGGTAATGCCACCAATGCTGTCTGAGCAATTGTTCCAAGTAAAACATTGAACATGTCCATTTTGAAGTTTTTATTAGGCACAAACGAAGGATCTTCTTCCATTACCTTACGTTTGATCGGCCCCCAGAAACCCCATGGATTAACGGTTTTATAAAATTCTTTTAATGTTTCTTCTTTTGTTGGTTTGGTTAAGAATGTTCCTAATAAAGCACCCGCGATTGAAACCAGCAACAACCATGGAAAATAATACAGATCAAGAGTTTCAGAGAAGATATACGGGAATATTAATGCAGGAATCAATCCGGCTACCATTCCCCAGAAATAACCATATCCATTAAATCTCCACCAATACCATTTTAATACATTCGAAACCACATAACTTCCGTATAGTGCAGACACAATCCATTGTAAAACACTGTTTACATCCTGCGCATATAATCCAAAAACAATACTGACCAGTACAACCGCCACACCGGTTATATAATTCATATTTCTAATCTGAATATTGTTGGCTGATGGTTTAACATATCTCAAATAAATGTCATTTACAATATAAGCCTGAGCAGCATTTAAAGTTCCGGCGAAAGTTGAGTTAAAAGCAGCCAGTAATCCTGCTAACAATAATCCCATAAATCCAACCGGTACAAACTCTGCTATTGCTGAAGGAAGAATTTGCTCAAAGTCGATTTGGCCCGCTACCAATAAATTTAGTTTGTCGTAATAGAGCAAACCTAAAACAGCAAAACCGGCAATCATAAAGTAACGGATTGGCATTAAAACCACCGAAACAAATCCACTCATTTTTGCCGCTTCCTTTGGCGACTTGGTAGAAAGAATCTTTTGCATATCGTAATTAGGAGCCGGACCGGCCAACGACACCAAAACACCTTTAAAAATCATCATCATAAAGAAAATCATAAACAGAGAATAACCGTCGCTGGCAATTTTAGCATTTACTTCATCGATTATTCCCGTCCAGTTCAGATCATTCAGGTTATTACCAAAAAATGGATTTGCCCAGCCTTCCGGCACAACAAGTGTTTCCACGGCCAATGCTTTCATAGCCAAAACACCAATTAAAATAGCCGAAACTGTCATAATGATATACTGTAATACATCTGCCCAAACAATACTGGTCATACCGCCAATTACTGCATAGAAAACCGCAAAAATTGTAAATGCAATTCCGTATAAATGAGGTACATATTGTTCAGAAATTGCAAATGGAATATAAGGCGAAACCATTTCCCACGGGATAAAAATCATCATAAACTTCCCAAGCCCGATAAAACCGTAGGCAAGCATCCCCAAACACATCATTAAGGCAAAAATCACCACAACTCCATGTGAAAGATTACTATCCCGGGTTCGACCAAAACGGGTATTAATCCACTCGGCGCCGGTGGTAACTTTTGAGCGGCGCAGCCAGATACTTAAAAATACCATCAGAAAAATCTGGTTAAAAACGGGCCATAACCATGGTATCCATATACTTTTTAACCCATAAACAAACAACAATGTTACCAACCACATTGTACCGCTGATATCAAACATACCTGAAGCATTTGAAAGCCCCAGCATATACCATGGTAATTTGTTACCTCCCAGTAAATAATTTGATTTACTTTTTTGTGCTACCTTTTTCAGTACTAGTCCGATAACAACAGTTGAAATCAGATATACAAAAATGATAATAATGTCGATTGCAGTCAGTTTCATAATTTTAGCTTGTTTAGATTTTCAAATTCTCTTTGAATTTGAAGTTCAAAATAAAATATAATTATTTCTCAGGTTGATTAAAGATGACAATTTTACAATAAAAAATTGGGTTAAGAATAAATATTTAACAGAAATAGAACTACTAAAGATGATATAAAACCATTCTATTTAATTTATAAAAATAATTCTCAGATAAAACAGAATTCATCTCAGTTCATTTTGATTAAATAATAAAAACAACCATTTTTACATGTCAATAGCAAAAAATGAATAAACCTGGCTTAATCATACTACTGATAATCATTGCAGCCTGTTCCTCAAAACAAAAAGAGCAGGAACAAAAAGCAACACATGAAAAAGAGATTTCCACCATAAAAAAATCCGATACACCTGAAAAAAGTGCAAAAACATCTGCGCAAACACTTGTTGAAACGGAGATGATTTATTTCGAAGGTGGAACTTTTGAAATGGGTTCAAACAATGGATTACCACAGGAAAGTCCTGCGCACAATACATCTGTAAAACCATTTTACATCAATAAAACTCCGGTTACTGTAGCTCAGTTTCGAATTTTCGCAGAGTCAACAAATTTCAAAACCGAAGCTGAAAAATTTGGAGATTCAGGTGTTTTTAACCTTGAAAAGCAGAATTGGGAATTATTACCGGGAGCATTTTGGCTTAAACCCTTTGGTCCAAACGGACCAAATGCTGAAGACAATCATCCGGTAACGCATATAAGTTGGAACGATGCCGTTGCATACTGTAAATGGGCAGGAAAGAGATTACCTACCGAGGCTGAGTGGGAATTTGCAGCTCGAAGTGGTCTTAACTCAGGAAATAAATTTAGTTGGGGAAATGAGGTTTCGGTTAATGGAAAATACTTTGCCAATACCTGGCAGGGGACTTTGCAAGCGCCTACAACAGAAGACGGATATTTATTTACCTCACCGGTTGGCACTTTTGGCGAAAACGAAGCAGGATTAACCGACATGGGCGGAAATGTCTGGCAGTGGTGTACTGACACTTACAAGGCATATCCCGGAAGCAATGCAACAATAAGAGAAGATAACAATGTTAAGGTGATTCGTGGTGGTTCTTTTTTTTATGATCAATATGGTGAAGATAGTTTTTCAGTAAGTGGCAGGTCAGGCAATTCAAGAGAAACATCGCTTTTTAACACAGGATTCAGGTGTGCTAAAGATGCAACTATAAAATAAAACAAGATATAAATCAATTAAAACCAAATTACTATGAGTAAAATGAACAGAAGAAATTTCATTGGAAAAACAGCGGCTTCTGCAGCTGCAATAACCGTAATTCCGCGTCATGTGCTTGGAGGTAGCGGATTTGTTGCTGCTAACGACAAAATTAATGTTGCCTATATCGGCCACGGAAAACAGGTTTACACCTTGTTGAATGGTATCAACAAATGCAAAGAAACTGTTGCTGTGGCAGGCAGTGATGTATTTGAAAGTAAAATGCAAACCTTTTTAAAAACTGCAGAAAAAAGCAATAAAGACAACGGCAAAAGTGCCGAAGTAAAAGGATATCATTATTACCGTGAGTTGCTGGAAGATAAAAGTATTGATGCTGTTGTTGTTGTTACGCCTGATCACTGGCATGCACAAATGGTGGTTGATGCAGCAAAAGCAAGAAAAGATATTTACTGTGAAAAACCTTTAGCACTAACAGTTGCTGAAGGCCGTGCGATGGTTGATGCAAGTAATAAATATGATTGCGTATTCCAAACCGGTAATATGCAACGTTCATGGCGCGATTTCCGTCATGCCGTGGAACTGGTTCGAAACGGTTATATCGGTGATATCAAAGAAATAAATGTAAGTATTGGTCGTCCGATTAAACAATGTGATTTGCCTACACAGGAAACTCCGGAAGGTCTGGATTGGAATGAATGGATTGGTCCTTCTTTATATCGTGGTTACCATAAAGATTTGTGCCCGGTAGATGCACATAAAGATCCATGGGCATGGTGGCGTGGTTATCGCGATTTTGGTGGAGGATTAATTACTGACTGGGGTGCACATATGTTTGACATCGCACAGTGGGCATTGGATATGGATGGTTCTGCACCGGTAAAATTTTTACCTCCTGAACTACCGGATCAATCACATGGGTTAACTATGGTTTATGCAAACGGTACCAGAATGAACCACAAACTATGGGGTGGCGAAGGTGATGGAAACGGGGTACAATTTATTGGAACCGAAGGCAAAATTGAGGTAAGCCGTAGTTTCTTACGTACTTTCCCAAATGAAAAACTGGCAAAACAGGAATTAAAAGATACTGATGAAAGAGTTTATTTCTCAGATAACCATTACCAGGATTGGGTAGATGCAATAAAAAATCGTACAAAACCTAATTGTACTGTTGAAGTCGGTCATAGCACTTCGGCAGTTTGTAATGTTGCAAATATTGCTTACGAACTTTGCCGACCCTTACTATGGGATGCAAAAACAGAGAAATTTAATGGTGATGACTGGGCAAATATGATGCTCAACCGTCCATACCGTGGAAAATGGGATTATAAAAATTTCTAATATTTATTCATCTAAAATAATTACCCTGTTAAAGTTATTTTTTGAATAAATACTTAAATTAAGATGTTTTTTCAATTTAAAGGGGTGAAAAAATCAGAACCTTGAAGCGAATTATTCCTTCAAGGTTTTTTTGATTTTCTATTTTTTGAATATGACTGAAAAATTGCAACAATTCTGGAACTATTTATTTTCTGTAGGAGTAATCACTTTCTCACAAATATTTATTTTGCTGGGACCGATTATTCTCCTTGCAGTTGCTATGAACATTGTAGCACGCCAAAACGAAAAGTTAAGTTACCAGGTTTTGGGACGTAAATTTTACCTCTATATTTTTGGCTGGCTGGGAACTTCGATACATGAACTGGGACATGCAATTTTTGCTGTAATTTTTGTACATAAAATTTCTGAAATTAATCTATTCTCGCCAAAATCCGGAAAATCCCTGGGTCATGTAAAACACAGTTACACAAAGGGAAATCCGTATCAAACCCTGGGTAACTTTTTTATCGGACTTGGGCCTGTATTACTCGGTTCTGTAATTTTACTTTTGGTTTCATGGCTGCTTTTTAAGCTTGATATTTTTCAGATTGCGGAAAATTACAAAGTTGTTTTGAGCATTCATGTTTTTAAAAATTTAGATTTACTCGGCAGAACATTACAAAACCTCGGAGCAGGTGTTTGGCTTTGTTTTGAACAGATTTTTACCGGTCCAAATACAAACTGGTGGAAGTTGCTTTTATTTGTTTACCTGTTTTACTCCATCGGAAGTTCAATAACTTTGAGTTCATCGGATATTAAGGGTGCATCACGCGGATTCTATTATTTTATAATAATCCTGTTTCTGTTCAATTTATTTACACTTTGGATGGGAGATTTAACATCTGGTTTTTTCAAAAATCTCAATATCTGGTTATCAGGTTTTTATTTCCTTATAATTCTGAGCCTTTGCCTTAATATTGTTTTTGTTTTTATTTTAATGATTCTTAAATGGCTGATATCTCTTTTTACATGATATTGTCAGGTAAAAAGAAACAACGACATTTCTGTTTTTTTCAAACAAAAAAGTTGGTTAAATTGCTTTCAAATTAAAACTAAAACCGCATGAAAAAGCTTTCAATTATTTTTTCTGTCTTTCTGTGTTTCTCAATCTTCTCAAAAGCTGAATCGCCTTATCCTGTCAGGGGTCTTTGTGTTGGTGCACCGTCAGTAAATAATGTTGAAGAATTTGCAGAATTTATCGAAACGGATCTGTCTCCGGCCGGATTAAACCTTTTAATTCTTCGAATCGATTACAGATATCAGTATAAATCTCACCCTGAATTAATCGGGAATAATCCCTATTCAGAGGCCGATGTAAAAAAACTGGTAAAAGTTTGTAAGGAAAATGATATCCGCTTAATTCCTCAAATTAATCTTTTTGGCCATCAATCGTGGCACAGCAGTCTGGGAAAACTTTTGCAGGTTTATCCCAAATTTGATGAAACTCCCGATATCAAACTTCCACCTGAAGGAGAATACAAATGGCCCAATCCGGATGGATTGTATTGTAAGAGTTATTGTCCAAAGCATCCCGAAGTTCACGATGTGGTTTTTGATCTGGTGGATGAAATATGTGATGTTTTTGAAGCTGATGCTTACCATGCCGGACTGGATGAGGTTTTTTACATTGGTCACGAACAATGCCCCCGCTGTCATGGTCACGACAAAGCAGAACTTTTTGCCGGCGAGGTTACCAAAATCAGAAATCATTTAAAACAAAATGACCGTGAACTCTGGATTTGGGGCGACCGTTTAATCGACGGAAAAACAACCGGAATTGGTTTGTGGGAAGGCAGTTACAATAACACACACCGGGCAATAGATATGATTCCGAAGGACGTGGTGATCTGCGACTGGCATTATGAACGACCCGATCCTACAGCAGTTCTTTTTGCTGCTAAAGGATTACAGGTACTTACCTGCCCGTGGCGTAACACAGAAAATGCTCTTGAACAGGAAAAGATGACACGACTTTTTATTGAAAGTGCCACAAGAGACATGAAACCCAAATATCTTGGAATGCTGCAAACAGTTTGGGGTTCGGCTGAACGATTTATGGAAAGTTATAAAGGGAATGTTGAACCTGAAAGAATGGATAAATCAGCGGAATGTTTAAAAGAGTTATCCAAAGTTTGGAATAATTAAAGCCACTTATAGCCTCCTGCCAACTGGCGGAGAGAAATCTGTTCAATGTTTACCGAAAACTAATATTTTAAATCAAACAAAAATCAAAATCAATGAAAAGTAGAATTTATCTTTTATCACTGTTATTATCCGTTTTTATTTTATCATCTTGCTCAAGCAAAAAGGGAGTTGAGAAATTAAGTGTCCAGGGAAAAGATATTGTTACCGAAAGTGGCAAAGTTATCCGCTTAAAGGGGGTTAGTTTTTCAGATCCCGACAAACTAGCTACCGATGGACAATGGAACCTTCGATATTTCCAGGAAGCTAAAGACTGGGGGTGCAATGTAGTTCGTTTTCCTGTTCACCCGCCAAGATTAAACGACCGTGGCTGGGATGAATATTTTGAATTATTGGACCAGGGTGTTCAGTGGGCTGAAGAACTGGGAATGTATGTAATTATCGACTGGCACATCATCGGTAATTTGAGTACCGAAAAATGGTTTCTACCAATTTATATTACAAGCTACGACGAAACCATAAAATTCTGGAAAAGAACAGCCGAACATTTTAAAGGAAATCCTACAGTTGCCGTTTACGAATTGTATAACGAACCTACAAATCAGGGAGGAAAACTGGGAGAATTAAACTGGGATATACTAAGAGGATTACATGAAACCATGATTGATGAAATCAATGCGATTGACAATGAAAAGATTTTTTTGGTTTCAGGAATGAACTGGGGTTATTACCTTGATGAAGTAATTGGTAATCCGGTTAAAAGAAAAAATGTTACTTATACAACACATCCTTATCCACAAAAAGAAGCAGCTCCCTGGGAAGAAAAATGGGAAAAATCGTGGGGACATGTGGCTGATACACATCCGATTATTGCAACAGAATTTGGATTTATGCCCGAAAGTGAGCCCGGTGCCCATATGCCCTGTTTAGGCGACGAAACCTATGGAAATGCCATAATGGATTATTTTGATAAAAAAGGAATTTCCTTTACACTTTGGAGTTTCGATCCGGACTGGCCGCCAACATTAATTCGCGACTGGGATTTTACGCCATCGACCCAAGGCAAATTTTTTAAGGAGGTTTTATCAAGATAGAACTCAACACAATAAATCAACTTGGGAGATTCAAAAAAAATTGAACATGCCACTAAAACACGAAAACACAAAATCACACAAAAAGGAAGAGCTTCCTTTTAATTTTGGTGAATTTTAGTGTTTTTGAGCTTTTGTGGCAAATTTCAAATATTGGGTATAGATTGATAATTTAAAATAACAGACAAATGGCAAGCGAACATTTTATAAAAAACAATGATAACTGGGAAGAATTAGGAGCTGGTGTTTCCCGCCAGTTTTTAGGGTGGGACAACCAGATAATGATGGTAAAAGTAAAATTTCAGAAAGGAGCCGTCGGGACACCTCATCAACATTTCCATACACAGGCAGCCTATGTGGCGAGTGGTAAATTTGAATTTACGGTGAATGGCACCACAATGATTGTTAGCGAGGGTGACGGAATTTATGTTTCACCCAACTTAATTCATGGTGTTGTTTGTTTGGAAGAAGGAGTTATCGTAGATACATTTAGCCCGGTTCGCGAAGATTTCCTGGATGGTTCTGCGGTTTCTTACTTTAAAAAGTAGTTTTAATCAATAATTCATATTTATAAGGCCGTTTCTCTATAAAACTCAGAAACGGCCTTTTAATTCTTATCACTTTTTTTTATTTCTTTTCAATTATGGCCACCCAGCCCCCACCTGAAGCCATGTCTAATGTTATTTTGGATGATTTGTTTACGTCTATTTCCTCCTGGGCAAAATCAGAAGCAAACCGATCAGCATTGATCCCATCTTTCCAAACTTTCATAGTATAATTCCCATCTGTTAAAAAACCAAGATCGATTTCCAGACTACGTTTATCCCAGTCAGTCATTGCGCCAACATACCAGGTTTCACCCGAAAGTCTTGCAACGGCAATATAATCGCCAACTCTGGCCTGCAACACTTTAGTGTCATCCCAAACCGAGGGTACCACCGATATAAACTCCATACATTCCGGTTCGCGGTAATAATTGGATGGATTATCGGCGAGCATTTGCAATGCACTCTCAAAAACAACATACATTCCAAGCTGATGGCAACGTGTGCCCAAACTCATTGGACGCGTAAACACCTGGTTAAATGTAGCTGAATCCGCGTTTAACATTGCTCCCGGAGTAAAATCCATCGGGCCGGCAACCATTCTTGTAAAAGGTAAAGTAACATTGTGTTCCGGATCGGGGAGGTTTGACCACTTGGCATTTTCCAATCCCTTCACTCCTTCGTAAGAAATCACATTTGGATATTTGCGTTCCAATCCTGATGGTTTGTATGCCCCGTGATAATCTACCAGCATTTTCCTTGCAGCACATTCTCTTGCAATCTTTTCGTAAAAATTTACCATCCACTGATCATCGCGTTGCATAAAATCAATTTTTATCCCTTTTACGCCCCACTTTTCAAACTGATCCAACGCTTCAATCAATTTATCATCAAGGGTTTTCCATACTACCCAAAGAATAATTCCTACATTTTTTTCTTTTCCATAATCAACCAGTTCCTGAATATCAATCTCATCCACCACATCCAGAATATCGCCTAAATGATACCAGCCTTCATCCAGAATCACATATTCCAAACCATATTTTGCAGCAAAATCTATATAATATTTGTAGGTATCGTTATTTATTCCAGCTCTAAAATCGACACCATAAATATTATTGGCATTCCACCAATCCCAGGCAACTTTTCCCGGTTTAATCCAACCCGGATCCTGTATTACATTTTCAGGGCCCAGCTTATAAATCAACTCCGACTGAACCAAATCAGCATCCTTTTGAGTAATTAAAATTGCTCTCCAGGGAAATATTCTTGGTCCTTCGCATTCAGCAATATAATCTGCATATTTTACAGGTTCAACGTTACGGTCATTTAACTGTTTTTCCTCCAATACCACACCCGGGAATTTACCCACTAATGCAAATGGATTTTCTGAAGAACCTTTTAAAAACATTCCCGCATAATCAATCAAATCCGATTCTGAAATATATGTTTTAATTCCATTTCCGCAATCCACCAACATACCGGTAGAACAAAAACGGCTGGCATCAATGTCCGAAAGCCTTTCCCTTAAATACTCACGTTCCTGATGGGAAAACATGCTCTCTTCCTCTGGGAACCAGATTTTATGATCGGCAGGAAAAGCAAAAATTGCCTGCTCGTTTAAAATCTTATATGGGCCGTCGATTTGTGACACCCAGCGGTAAGCAACTCCTTCATCATAAGCACGAACCTGAAGTTGGTAACCTTTAAAAGAAAGCGATAACAAGTTGTATTCATCCTGAATCATGGCATATTTTCGTTGAACAACAGGAACGATTTCATTTGATATCAACTCCGTTTTTGCTTTTTTGACTTTGCTTTCACTTCCCCAAACCGAACCATCATCCAATTCCATAGATATTGGCGAAGGAGAAATAATTTCAGTGGAATTTAAAAAAACAGAATAAGTAATCCCGTTTTCAACATTTATTTTAACTATGATTTTTTCTGAGGGTGATTTTACTTCGTATTCTTTGGCTGATAAATTTAAAAATACCAAAACCAGTAAAATTCCGGGAATTAGTTTTTTCATTTTGTTAGGTTTATAATTTGGTGTGAATGTAAAAAAGAATTCTAACTTAATTTTAATCCATGTATGGTTTGAAACAAATTATAGCTTTTTATTAATGGAAAACGACTTTTATACTTTTCAAAACCTGCATCAAACCATTATAAATTGTGAACTAAACTAACATTACTCTTTGTTATGATTTCTTTTTTCATTCCGATTCTAGAACATCAAACTTAATTATGTGTTTAAATTTGCAGTTTATCAATTCAATTATTAAAACCATTAAGTTTTGACAGTTATCAATAGAAAACCTCCAATGGAATATCGTCGTTTTGGGAAGACAGAAAAGATGTTGAGTGTGATTACCATGGGTGGTATGCGCTTTAAAAACGGATGGAGTGAACCACGTCGTGAAATATCCAGTGAAACACTGGAGCAGGGAATTGCTGCAATTCAAATGGCACTTGATTCCGGGATTAATCATTTTGAAAGTGCCTGGGGATATCGGAAAAGCGAAACATTATTTGGCAAAGTTTTTAATGAAGAACTCAACATTCCTCGCAATTCGTATCATTTAATGACCAAAGGTCATTTTTTCTCCGCCAGTGAAATGCGGGAAAAAGTAGAAACACAATTAAAAGATTTACAAACTGATTACCTCGACTTTTACGGTTGGCATGGAATCAACAACCATGAAGTTTTTCAACAAGCTTGTAAATCTGGTGGACCGGTTGAAGAATTGCTGAAAATGAAAGAAGAGGGAATGATACAACATGTCGGTTTTAGTACCCATGGTCCCCGCGAAGTGATTATCAAAGCCATTGAAACAGGGCTGTTTGAATTTGTAAACCTGCATTATTATTATTTCAACCAAAGAAATAAACCGGCCGTTGAAGCTGCCCAAAAGCATGACATGGGAGTTTTTATTATTTCACCCAACGACAAAGGCGGACAATTATTTAAGGCACCCCAAAAAGTTAAAAATGCAACAAACCCACTGACACCGATTCAATGGAATGCACGTTTTTGCCTATCCAATCCTGCAGTTCATACCCTGTCTTTTGGAATTACTGAAGCTCCTCATTTTGAAGAAATGAAAGGAATATTCCCAACTATATGGGAAGAAACGGAAAAAGAAATCCAGCATAGCTTGGAAGAATTTCTGAAAGATGATCCTTATTCAGCTTTTGAAGGTTGGGAACTGGAAAACGACCCTTCCGGTATTAACATCCCCGAAATGTTACGACTGCGGAAATTATGGAAATGCTATGACATGAGCGATTTTGGAAAATACCGATACAAGGCATTTGAAGATAAAGGACATTGGTTTCCGGGGAAAAAAGCATTTAAAGACAAGGTAAAAGAAATTGATTGTTCAAAAGTACCTGCAGATATTCCTCTTAAAAAATTATTAACAGAGGCACATAAAGAGTTTTATACACCCGAATTTAAGATGATAAAAAAAGCCAATCAAATTAAAACTACCGTTATCAAAACCATCAAACAAATTCTGCCCTCATAAATTATTGTTAACCCCCAAAATACAAACCGGAATCATGATCTATGTGCCTGTTTATTTAGAAACCATATAAATTACTGAATATCAAAACCTCCCCACAAACTAAAATAATTTTTATCCGTATATTCATAGTACGTTTAACCTAACTTAAACATCATGAAAAGATCATTTCTGTTAATTTCAATAATTGCATTTTCTATTTTTTTGTTGGCCGCCACTTTAATGTCAATCGATGACTTTTTTCTTCCTGGTTCACAAATTGGACAATCGGGAAACCTGGAAACACCTGACCGATGTGATAATTGTCATGGAGGATATGATGCAACTGTAGAACCGGCATTCAACTGGCGAGGAAGTATGATGTCTCAGGCAGCACGAGA